>JACCED010589831.1_pt1 | contig 24817 bp, 24 predicted proteins | sample 7455021 | NCBI WGS metagenome assembly JACCED01 (sample SAMN15323456, study PRJNA562643) | freshwater metagenome | isolation source: river surface water | place: USA:Blue River Watershed | collected 2017-08-19
GAAGCGGCTGCGGAAGAAGCTAAGGCCGTATAACAAATGTTGCAAGCGACTCTCCAGCACATCGTTCGCGCCATCGTGGATCACCCTGATGACGCAACCGTTGCTGCAAGAAACAACGGCAGAGGAGATCTGCTGGAGATTCGTGTGCACCCGGATGACCTTGGCCGAGTAATCGGCAAGGGCGGCAAGACCGCCACATCCCTAAGAACCCTTATCAACTCACTTGCCGATGGCAAGCGAGTTCGCATTGACGTGGTGGACACAGATTTCTAACAGCCAGAAGCTTCGGGTAGGCCGCCTGCTCAAAGCACACGGCCTCAAGGGTGCAATAAAGCTAGAGCTTTACACCGACTCCCCAAATGAACGATTTGTTCCAGGTTCGGAATTTGAACTTCAGGTTCCAGAGAGCTCTCCCTGGTTTGGCAAAAGCGTAAAAGTAAAAGAACTTCGTTGGTATAACCAGGCACCTGTTGTGTTCCTAGAGGGCGTGGAAGATCGCACAGGAGCCGAGAGTCTTATAAAAGCAATTCTTTTGGTGGACCAAGACATCGAGGTTGAGCCAACCGATGATGCTTGGTATGACCTGCAGCTTGTTGGGCTCAAGGTGATTCGGGACGACAAGGAAATTGGCAAGGTGGTGAGGGTTGATCACCTTCCTGCTCAGGACATCCTCGCAATCCAAACTGCCGAGCAGGAAGTGCTATTACCTTTTGCCAAGGCTTTGGTTCCAGAGGTGAATGTCAAAGATGGCTTTATCCGAATAACACCACCGGGCGGTCTTTTCGAAGTTATTGAGGAAGAAAATGAAGATTGATGCAATCAGCATTTTCCCGGGTTATTTCTCTGTTCTAGAACTTTCACTCTTAGGTAAAGCCCAGGAAAGTGGTTTGATTGGGTTTCAAGCCCACGACCTGCGCTCCTGGACGACCGATAAGCACAAGACCGTGGATGACACTCCATATGGCGGGGGAGCCGGTATGGTCATGAAACCAGAACCCTGGGGTCAGGCACTTGACGAGGTAGTCACTTCTAAATCAATTGTGATCTTCACCACCCCAGCTGGCATTCCATTCACGCAAGACTTGGCCAAAGAGCTCTCAACCAAAGAGCATCTGGTTTTTGCCTGTGGTAGGTATGAGGGAATTGACCAAAGAGTTGTCGAGTATGCCAAGACGAAGTCTCAGGTGCAGGAGGTTTCTCTGGGGGATTATGTTTTGAACGGTGGCGAGGTTGCGGCGCTCGCCATGATTGAAGCTGTTACTCGCCTAATCCCGGGTTTCATGGGCAATTCCGAGAGCATCGTGGAAGAGTCCCACTCGGAAGGGCTTTTGGAGTACCCCAGCTACACAAAGCCAGCATCCTGGCGAGGGCTGGAAGTCCCAGAGGTTCTACTCTCTGGCCATCATGCGGAAATCGAGAAATGGCGCAAGGAGCAACAGGTGTCCAGAACTAAGGCCAATCGCCCAGATTTGCTGGACTGAGCTTGCTATTGACAGCCCCACTGTGGCAAACTTGGGGCTTGTGTCCAAGGGCTCTGCCGCAGGGGAGCATGGACCGCAAACCACTGAAAGCTAAGCCGTTTAGACCTGCGCGCTAAAGGAAAGAAGCCACAAATGCACATTCTTGATGCAGTAGATGCCAAGAGCCTAAAGACCGATCTACCGGACTTCCGCGCCGGAGACACCGTTAAGGTCCACGTAAACATCATCGAAGGTAACCGCAGCCGTATCCAGGTTTTCCAGGGAATCGTTATTTCCCGTCAGGGTCACGGAGTTCGCGAGACCTTCACCGTTCGCAAAGTTTCCTTCCAGGTTGGTGTGGAGCGTACTTTCCCAGTGCACTCACCAGTTCTAGACAAGATTGAGATTGTTACTCGTGGTGCCGTGCGCCGCGCGAAGCTTTACTACCTGCGCGATCTTCGCGGCAAGGCATCAAAGATTCGCGAGAAGCGCGAAGCTCAGTAGCTAGACTTCTCACATGAGCGATACCGAGGAACAAAGACCTCGGAAGTCTGATATTTTCCATAAATTCTCAAGAGCCCTAAAGCGTGCTCGTAAGAACTGGCTGTTCGGTTTTGTTTTTGATTTTGTGGTCATTGTTGGAACTGCTCTAGTTCTCTCGGTTCTGATAAAAGCTTTCCTAATCAGATCGTTTTTCATTCCCTCGGGCTCAATGCTTGAAACCCTTCAGATTAACGACCGAATAATTGTGAACGTCATGGCTCCAGAAGTATTTCCACTGGAACGCGGTGACGTTGTGGTCTTTAGAGACCCAGGTGGTTGGCTAGGACTTGTTCCTGAGAATCAAAAGACAACTTGGGAAGAACTCAGCGATTTCGTTTTGGGAACCTTTGGCATTACTGCCCCCGATAGTGCAGAGCACCTGGTGAAGCGAGTAATTGGTTTACCTGGGGACGAAGTGGTCTGCTGCGATTCCGATGGCAAGCTAACAGTAAACGGTGTCTCTATATCCGAACCTTATCTCGCACCCGGCGCCACACCTTCCGATATTGAATTCAGAGTTTTTGTGCCACAGGACTCCTACTGGGTCATGGGTGACAATCGAGGAAACTCCACCGACTCGAGGTATCACCAAGATCTCCCATCAAAGGGTTTTGTTGATAAGAGCTTCGTGGTTGGTCGTGCGATTTTGATTTCCTGGCCGTTTGAAAACTGGACCTGGCTCGAGAACTATCCCGAGGTCTTCAGTGACGTTCCCAACCCTTGAACTAGAAAAAGAGTTACTCAACAATTTCAAATACGTGATTGGAATTGACGAGGTTGGCAGGGGAGCTATCGCAGGCCCAGTTGCCGTTGGCGCAGCTCTTATTTCTTTTGAGCATCTAGAGAGTCTTCCCAAAGCCGTCAGAGACTCAAAGCTGATTCCAGAAACAAAGCGTGAGGCGGTAGCTGGTGAAGTTCTTTCCTGGTGTGAGGCAAAGGTTGGCACGGTCTCCGCAAGTGAGATAGATCAGGTAGGAATTACCAAGGCCTTGGCCAAAGCCGCTCTTGAAGCGCTTAGCCATTTCGAGCTAAACGACACAGTCATCCTGCTCGATGGCAATTCCAACTGGCTGGGCGCGGAGAATCTCCCCGCGAAGGTAGTGATCAGGACCAAGGCTGACCGGGACTGCGGATCCGTGGCTGCCGCTTCTGTGGTTGCCAAGGTGGAGCGGGATAACCTCATGAGAGTGCTCCACAAAGAGTTTCCAGACTTTGGTTGGGAGTCCAATAAAGGCTACGCTGCGGCAGAGCACATAGCCTCGCTCCAGAGACTTGGGCCTACCCCTCACCACAGAGTCAGCTGGCTAGGCAAGATACTCACAAGCGAAACTCAGCTGTTTTAAGAAGGCTTAGACTTTAGGCAAATGGAAGAAAACGATTTCGAAGACTACGACCGGGAAGCCGAGTTAGCGCTCTATCGCGAGTATCGCGACGTAGTGAAAATGTTCAAGTACGTAATTGAAACCGAGCGACGTTTTTATCTTGCCAACGAAGTTGAACTCAAGCGAGTTGACGCCACAAATGATTTTTACTTTGAGCTGAACATGAAAGACGTTTGGGTCTGGGATATTTACCGCACCGACCGTTTCGTAAAAGAAGTCAAGGTGATGACCTTCAAGGACGTAAACGTCGAGGAATTGGCCAATAAAGAAATCGAGATTCCAAAAGAATTCGCCATCGGTGAATAACGCTTAGTTATCCACAAACTTTTCGAGACCATGGATTCGACCACTTTTAGTCTCTTACGTTCCTTGAGTGCAAATAACGCAGGAACAGCTATTTGATATTCATTACTCCATGCTGTCCGAACCGGGTGATGCCCTGGCGGGAATTCTGTACCGCGAGCTCGGGGCAAGAAGAGCAATTGAGCAGGTGCTCGAAGGTGGAGTGGAACAACGCTGGCTTCAGTTGCTGGAGTCAATCGGAGCTTACGAATACCTTGGGCACATTCCAGCAACAATTGAAAGATTTCGGCTTCGACTGAAGCATTTTGATCCTGAACGCGCAGTGGAACAGCAACTAAGGTTTGGCGGGCGAGTCCTAATTCTTAGGAACCACGATTCAATTTCCAAACTTTATGAACCGCTCGGCGTTCATGCCCCACTGGTGCTATGGATTCGAGGAAATGTAGAGGTTCTTTCGGCTCCAAGTGTTTCGATTGTGGGCACACGTGAGGCAACCAGGTCGGGAGTTACATTTACTCAGCAAGTCGTCCGTCAGGTTGCACACCGGTTCGCAATCATCTCCGGGGGAGCTAGGGGCATTGACACTGCCGCGCACTATGCCGCATTCGCACTTCGAGCCCAGACTGTTGCTTACATGGCCGGAGGTCTGGCGCGACTCTATCCTCGTGAAAACGCAAAGCTGTTTGAGCAGATAGTTGATAACGGAGTTTTGGTTTCCGAGTGCGCTCCTGAAGTCGACCCAACAAAGTGGCGCTTTCTGCAAAGAAACAGGCTTATTGCATCTCACGGCTTGATGACCTTGGTGGTTGAAGCGGCGATGCGATCGGGAGCCCGCAACACGGCTGGCCATGCCTTTGCATGCGGAAAGCCGGTATTTGCTCGCCCCGGGCATGCGGCTTTGCCAAGCTCGCAGGGGTGCAATCAGCTAATTGCTGATGGAATAGCGCAACCAATCTCGAACCCCGCCGAGCTTCCAGCTTTGCTGGCAGGCAACAGCGAGGCTGGCAGGCTTTCAGGTTTTACCTCAAATGAGACTCGAGTCCTAGATGCACTTTCTCGCTTTCCAAGGGCTCTCGAGCGAATTTGTCTAGATTCTGGGCTTTCTGCAGCGGAGGCTCTCGCGACCCTGGGGTCACTGGCTAAGTGCCGAATCGCATTTAGGACGCCGAGGGGATGGATGCTTGGTTAGGTCTAGTCTGTGAGTGTGGTGAATCTCGGGGGACTTAGTTCGGTTCAGGCTCGAGAAATCCTGAAAACTGTCGGTCCAAATCAGATTCAGACCGAGTCCCGCTACTCCACATCGAAGCTCTTGCTCGCTCAATTCAAAGATCCAATTATGTTGCTCTTGCTAGCGGCAACCTCGATCGCGATGTTTCTAGGTCAAGTAATTGATTCATTAATAATTCTCGGAATTGTAATTCCAACCGCCCTGCTGGGGTTTTATCAAGAGCGTCGAGCTGGCAAGGAGCTAGAGGCGTTACTTGGCAGGGTGAAGGCCACGGCAAAGGTAATTAGAGATTCCAAAACAATCGAAATACCGGTCGATGAAATTGTTCCGGGCGACCTTGTGTCGCTGAGTGTTGGTAGTCAAATACCAGCTGATTTAGAGCTCGTGGAAAGCAATCAATTACTAATCGATGAGAGCGCTCTCACAGGAGAATCTTTCGCAGTCGAGAAGCAACTAACAGACCAAGTATTTCTCGGTACCCACGTTGCCGGTGGCGGAGCAATTGGCCGGGTTATAGCAACTGGAAGTAGAACAAAATACGGTGAGCTAGCCCAGAAACTTGCGACTGCGAATGTGACAACGAGTTTCGAAGAGGGTTCGCTGAAATTCGGCAAGTTCCTGATGCGAGTCATGCTCCTTCTGGTCGTGTCGATATTTATTGTCAACTTGATTGTGCAGCGTTCATTTTTTGACTCGATACTTTTTTCGCTTGCGCTAGCCGTAGGAATGACTCCGCAGTTCCTTACGGTGATCATGACGATTTCACTCTCCCGCGGCGCATCACAGATGGCGAAGGCCAAAGTCTTAGTCAGGCGACTTGATGCAATTCAGGACTTCGGTTCCATGACTGTGCTTTGCAGCGATAAGACCGGAACACTTACCCAAGGAGATGTTCAACTCAGTCGTTGGCAAAACATCAAGGGCGATTCTGATCCTCGAATCCTCGAACTGGCTCTGGACAATGCGTATGCGCAGACTCACTATCAGAACCCAATCGACCAGGGGATTATCAAAAAGGCGCAGCTTGAAGGGCTGTCGCCAAAGGGTATGAAAGCGATGGCCGAGGTTCCCTATGACTTTGTGCGAAGAAGGCTTTCGGTTGCTATTGAGGGTCCGTCAAAAGAGATAACCCTTATTACAAAAGGAGCTTTTGTAGATGTTCTGGCTCTATGCACCAAGGCACAGCTGGGAACCGAGCTAGTCGATATTGAAACGGTTCGAAAGCAACTGGAAAGCGAATACGAGAAGCAAGCAAACTTGGGGAACCGGGTTATTTTGCTCGCCACGAAGCAATTGCAACGTGTTGAAAAGCTCAATGAGCAAGAAAACGACCTGGTGGCCCAAGGTCTATTGATCTTCTTTGACCCGGTGAAGACTGACGCTGCGAATTCAGTTGCTGAGCTGGCAAAACTAAATGTTCGTACTGTAATTGTCACCGGGGACAATCCAGTGACTACCGCAAGGGTTGCTGCTGAAGTGGGCCTTCCATCTAAACCACATTTCACTGGCGCTGATCTTGAGAACATGAGTGATGAACAGTTGCTTGAGGCAGTGAGAACCGCCGCTTTCTTTGCTGCGGTAAACCCCGTCCAGAAAGAAAGAATCGTTCGGGCATTCAATCAATCAGGCGAAACAGTTGGTTATTTCGGTGACGGAATAAATGATGCGCTTGCCCTTAGAGCTGCAGATGTTGGAATCTCTGTAGATAACGCAGTAGACGTTGCCCGGGAAGCTGCAGATATCGTTCTGCTGGATAAGAACCTAGATGTTCTTACTCAGGGTCTAAGGCTTGGTAGACAGACATTTGCCAACACCATGACCTACATAAGAGTCACAATCTCTGCCTCCTTTGGAAATGTTTTCTCGGTGGTTGTGGCGGCGGCCTTCTTGCCTTTCTTGCCACTGCTTCCAATGCAGATTCTTTTGCTGAACTTTCTCTCAGGATTCCCTCACATTGCAATCGCAACCGATAGGGCTGACAACGAGGACCTCGGGCGTCCTAAGCAATGGGACATCAAGAGCATTCGAAGGTTCATGCTGATTTTTGGCTTACTTTCTTCCGCAATAGACATAGCGCTTTACTGGTTGCTGGTTGTCGTTTTCAAAGTTGAACCCGAGTTATTCCGAAGCATTTGGTATATCGAATCACTTTGGTCTGAGCTGGTTGCCATGCTTGTTTTGCGGACCAAGCGAACTTTCTGGAGAAGCCGGCCGAGCGCATTTCTGCTTATCTCTTGCCTGGTAGTTGGAATTATCGCCATCGCGGTGACCCTCACTCCTGGGGTGAACAGCCTGCTGGGCTTTGCCGTTCCCACGGTCCCGCTTTTGCTCGCTGTGGCTGGACTCCTTGTAATTTATGCGTTCTCAAACGAAATTCTCAAGCGCTGGTTCATGGTCTAAGTCTCCAGGGCTTCTAAAGTTTGTTTATGGAGATTTTGGAGAGCGAGTTAGCCAGCTTTGCTGCTGGCCTCAAAGCGAGAAATCAATCTCCAAATACCATCAAGGCTTATAGCGCAGACTGCAGCGAGTTTCTTGATTTCCTGAAAAACCATGGCGGGCTTTCAGTTTCAAATTTGACGCTGGATTCTCTGAGGGATTGGCTGTGGCGACTGTCGGATGCCGGCGCCACAAATTCGACTATGGCTCGCAAGTCCTCCTCGATTCGTGCCTTCACGGCTTGGCTTTTGGATAGAGGTGTCATTGAAACCGATCCAGGACAAAGACTACGTTCACCGAAACTAGGCCGCCCACTTCCTAAAGTTGCATCCGAGCAAAGTCTGGAACAGGTGTTCCAAACTTTGCGACCTATGGCAACCAGCGATAACCCAAACGGGATTCGGGACCTCTTGGTTTTTGAACTTCTCTACGCAACCGGAATGCGTGTTAGTGAGTTAGTTGGTGCAAATATTTCCGACTTTGACTTTTCGAGAAACTTGGTGCGAGTCACCGGAAAAGGAAATAAGCAGCGCATGCTTCCCTATGGCCAGCCAGCCCAAGATGCACTCGAAAACTGGTTGCGGGTAGGGCGCAAGGAATACGAGAATCGTTACACCGATGATGCTTTGCTGATTAATTCTCGGGGTAAGCGAGTCAACGTCAGACAGATTTATTCGGTGGTTGCCAGTCAGCTAGGGCGAACTCCTACTGGTAAAGCTGGCCCGCACACACTTCGACATTCAGCCGCTACTCACCTGTTGGATCACGGTGCTGACCTGAGGGCTGTGCAAGAAATCTTGGGGCATGCCTCGCTTGGCACAACTCAGATTTACACTCATGTTTCTATTGAGCGCCTCAAGGAAGGCTATCGACAGGCTCATCCAAGGGCATGAGACGACTGGGCTCGATGAGTCCCATCAACCAAAGTGGATTCAAATAACCTTCGGAATTTCTTGCAGACAGATGCAGGCAAGTCTTCGGGCAGTGGGCTAAATAACTAGCCTCAGGCTCACACCATTTCCCTACCACTTCGCCGGCTGTTACCTCTTGATTGAGTTCCACGCTGGCACACAGGGGTTCAAAGCCGGCGAGGTATCCGTCGTAACCGCGAATGGTTAGAACCATTCGGTTCACCACCTTGCCGACAAACACCACCTCTCCAGAAACTGGTGCAGATATCGGCTCTTTCGGTGAAATCAAGAAATCTATGCCCCTGTGCCCGGGGCCATATTCCGTTTCGGGGGCCAAATAATCCCTGTCAATCCGGTCCAATAGACCTGGGACCGGCTCGACCCAGGGTTTGGAGGCGCCAAACGAGGCCGTTGTAGCGGGAAGTGCTGCGACCAGAATTAGGGCGGGGATGAGTCTCAACACAGAACCACCATCCCAAAAGCTTCAATCCAGAGGGCTCTCGGCCAGCAACCAGTGGAAAACCCCGGTCGGTGCTGGTAGTGTTTAGGAACGGTCTGGCTCTGCCAGGCCGAATTCGCGTGTCCCGACAAAATCCGTTCAGCTCGGTCCTTTTTCCTTGGAATTAGGTACTGAAGGATTGGGATGCCAGGGATTTGATCAACCGATCAGGTCATAAAACTGAGTGGCGTGTTCGCACGCCGAGAGGAGCAGGGCTAATGGCCTCTGTAACCGTCCGCCAGCTGCTAGACAGCGGCGTTCACTTCGGGCACCAGACCCGCAGATGGAACCCAAAGATGAGAAGATTCATTCTCACTGACCGTTCCGGTATCTACATCATCGACCTTCAGAAGTCGATCGAGCACATCGATGCTGCATACAACTTCGTCAAGGACCTAGTTGCAAACGGTGGCAGCATCCTGTTCGTTGGAACCAAGAAGCAGGCGCAGGAAGTCATCGCGCAGCAGGCTGCTCGCGTTGGCCAGCCATACATCAACCAGAGATGGTTGGGTGGTTTGCTCACCAACTTCAACACCGTAAACAAGAGACTTCAAAGACTCAAGGAACTAGAGACCATGGATTTCGATGACTCATCGAAGTCGGGGCTTACTAAGAAGGAACTACTGATCCTTCGCCGTGAGAAGGACAAGCTAGAGAAGACCCTGGGTGGTATTCGCAATGTAAACCGCACGCCGAGTGCGATCTGGGTTGTTGACACCAACAAGGAGCACCTAGCCGTTACCGAAGCTAAGAAGCTAGGTATTCCAGTTATCGCGATCCTTGACACCAACTGTGACCCTGATGATGTGAACATTGGAATCCCTGGAAACGATGACGCCATTCGTTCAATCGAACTTTTGACCAAGGTAATCGCAGACGCTGCGGCTGATGGCATGATCGCTCGTCACTCAAAGGGTGGCGAAGAGGCCGAGCCACTTGCCGAGTGGGAGCGCGAGCTACTGGAGAACCCAGCATCAGCTACCGAAGAGACTGCAAAGGACGCATAAATATGGCTAACTACACAGCAGCAGATGTAAAGGCACTGCGCGAGCGCAGTGGTGCGGGAATGCTTGACTGCAAGAACGCACTGGATGAGTCAAACGGTGATGTTGACAAGGCAATGGAGATTCTTCGTCTCAAGGGACTGAAGGGTGTTGCAAAGCGCGAGGGTCGCTCGACTTCTAACGGAGTTGTCGTGGCACGCGTTGACAACGGCACCGGTTACCTAATTGAACTTGCTTGCGAGACCGACTTCGTAGCCAAGGCAGAGAAGTTCGTGGCTCTAGCAAACGCAGTCGCAGACGCAGTGGTTGCAGCCAAGGCCGAAACCGTAGAGGCGGGCCTCGCTGCGGCACACGCTGGTAGAACCGTTGCCGACACCATCACCGACGAAGCTGCCGTTATCGGCGAGAAGGTAGAACTTCGCCGCATCGGTATCGTAAAGGCCTCTGGAATTGATGCTTACATGCACCGCACCAGTCAGGACCTCCCACCTCAGGTTGGAGTTCTAGTTGGGTTTGAGGGTTCTGACGCAGCAACCGCACACGATATCGCGGTTCACATCGCAGCTTTCTCTCCAAAGTACCTAACCCGCGATGAGGTTCCTGCCGACACCGTTGCGACCGAGCGTCGCATCGCAGAGGAAACCGCTCGCAACGAGGGCAAGCCAGAGGCAGCTTTGGCAAAGATCGTTGAGGGTCGCGTGAACGGCTTCTTCAAGGAGAACGTTCTGTTGGAGCAGGACTTCGCTAAGGACAACAAGTTCTCGGTGGCAAAGATCGCGGAAAACGCAGGTCTGACCCTAACCGGCTTTGTTCGTTTCCGCGTCGGAGCGTAATTCTCTCAAGAGATTGACTGGGCTCGGCCATTTCGGCCGGGCCCAGTTTGTTTTTATCCCTAGGATTGCTCTAGAACTAAGGCCCTAGGAGATCGTGTGTCAAAGCGTCGCGTCTTGCTAAAACTCTCAGGAGAAGCATTTGGGGCTGGTGGCCTAGGCGTAGACCCGGACGTGGTTGGCGAGATAGCAGCCGAGATTGCAAAAGCATCCTCAAAGGTCGAGATTGCGATTGTCGTTGGTGGCGGAAACTTCTTCAGGGGAGCAGAACTTTCCAATCGTGGAATGGACCGCGGTCGTGCCGACTACATGGGAATGCTAGGAACCGTCATGAATGCACTTGCACTTCAGGACTTCATAGAGCAGGCAGGCGCAGATGTTCGCGTTCAGACCGCCATATCAATGGCCCAGGTAGCGGAGCCTTACCTTCCACTGCGTGCCATTAGGCATCTCGAAAAGGGCCGAATCGTAATTTTTGGTGCCGGTGCAGGCTTGCCATACTTCTCAACTGACACTGTTGCGGCGCAGCGAGCACTAGAAATTCACGCTGATGAGGTATTGGTTGCCAAGAACGGTGTTGACGGAGTTTATTCGGCTGATCCAAAGAAAGATCCAAGTGCGAAAAAACTCAAGGACATCAGCTATCAAGACGCATTAGTCCAGGGACTGAAAGTTGTTGATGCCACAGCCTTCTCTCTGTGCATGGACAACAAAATGCCAATGCGAGTTTTCGGCATGAGTGAAATTAGCGATGCGCTGCTTGGAAAAGCGGTTGGCACAAGAGTTAGTGCGTAGTTAGGAAAAGTAATGATCAGCGAAATTTTGAGCGAAGCAAAAGACAAAATGCAGAAGGCTGTAGAGGCCACTCAGAGCGACTTCGCTTCGGTTCGAACCGGCAGGGCAAACCCTGCGATGTTCCAGAAAGTCATGGTTGATTACTACGGCACCCCAACACCGCTCTCACAACTCGGCGGCATCTCTGCTCCTGAAGCCAGAACAATTCTGATCAACCCATATGACAAGAGCGCGCTGCACGCAATTGAAAAGGCACTAAATGACATGCCAAATCTTGGTTCGCAACCAAACAACGACGGAAGCGTTATCCGGCTGAACCTGCCTGAGCTCACTGAGGAACGTCGCAAAGAATACGTGAAGCTAACTCGTGACAAGGCAGAAAACGGCCGCGTTGCTGTAAGAAATATTCGTCGCAAGGCAATGGAAGATCTTGAGGCAGTGAAGAAAGACGGCATGGCTGGCGAAGACGAAGTCGAGAGAGCTGAAAAGGAGCTCGAGGCAATCACCAAGAGCAACATCACTCACATCGACGAATCACTAAAGAATAAAGAAGCTGAACTTCTAGAGGTTTAGTTGTCCAAGAAAACCCGCCCGCTAGCAACCAGAATCATCGTTGGGCTAGCGCTTGGCGGGGTTTTCATTTTCTCCCTAGCCAACCCGTTGCTGTTTCTCCTATTAGTAGTTGCTGCAGCTGCTCTGGGTGCATTTGAACTTGGAAATGCCATGCGCAAATCTGGTTGGCATGTCCCGCGTTTTATAGCGGCAATTTGTGCGGCCGCAATTGTCACTGCCGCATACTTTTACGGAGCGACTGGACAATGGCTCGCTTTGGTTGCTTCGGTCGCCGCAATGGTCTTTTGGCGGGTTGGCTTTTTGCTAATTTCAAAAACCAAACAGTCGCTGAAGCAAACGATTCGCGACTTTGGTGCCAGCACCTTCACTCTTATTTATGTTCCTCTTCTGGCGAGTTTCATGGTTTTGATGATCAATCTTGATCGAGGCACTCAGTTGGTTTTTTCGATGGTGCTCACAGTGTCCATGATTGATACAGCCGGATTCTTAGTTGGAAGGGTGATAGGTCGAACCAAGCTTGCTCCCGGTATTAGCCCCAAGAAGACCTTCGAAGGATTGCTTGCCTCGGCAATTGCCGCTTTGCTGACCGGTCAGGTAGCGGCCTGGCTCATGGAAGCCTCATTTGCCTGGGGACTTTTGTTCTCTGCGGTGATTCTGCTGTCAGCGGTGCTGGGGGATCTCTCGGAGAGCCTTATAAAGCGAGATCTGGAAGTGAAAGACATGGGGGATGTGCTTCCAGGCCACGGCGGAATCATGGACCGTTTGGATTCAATTTTGCCCTCAGCGTTTATGGCATACCTGCTGAGTCACGTAATCTTCTAGCATGAGTTTTCCCTCGACGTCCCCAAAGGTTCCTGGATATTCCAAGGAGCAGGTTGACGCCATCTACGGCAGAGCTCAAAGGCAGCTTTCAAACCCTGGTTTGCGAATGCTTACTGCCGAAATATTGGGGGCAGTGAAGTTTGACTTGGTTAGAGGTGGCTACCAAATCACGGCAGTGGATGAAGAACTGGCCAGACTTGCGGATGTCTTTGACCAACGGGATATCCGCCAAAAGATTGCTCGCGAAGGTCAAAGTGCGGTTTCCCAGGAGCTCAACGAGATCCTAAAGACGCTCCGTCCAATCCTGGAGAAAGGCCCTAAAGAGGCATTTTCGAAGACCAAAGGCGGATACCGGCCCTCGCTCGTGAACAAACTGGTCAAAAAGATTGAAATCAGGCGCTCATCGCTTTCGGCCCCGGATAGTTTCACCCTTCGAACCGTGCCGCTTGGGCGCTCCAGGCGGGGTTATAGCCGCTCTGAGGTAGATGATTTTCTGGCTCTTGTGATCGCTGCTTCCCACCGCCAAGAGGCCCTCGGGTAGCCAATATTCAAGGATTCCTTTAGGGTTAAAGCTTGACCTAGGAGCCAAATGGGTAGACATTCACAAAAACGCGGTAGGCGTTCTCGTGGTTTGACATCCGTGGCGATCTTTTCGGTCGGTTCCCTGGTGATGCTCACCGCGGTGGACCCATATTCAGGAACCATGGCTTCAGCTCAGACCATGAATGTCTATGAGCGGGTTGAAGATGCCCAGACCGTCGAGGTTTACCTGGTTGAAGACTCAGATTTTGAGCGTGCCGAGCTGGAAATTATCTCTGGGGAACAGGTAACCAGACTGTTTATAAACGCAGCGCCATACCCCGACCCTAATTCCACCAAGGGCTTTGCCCTATCGGAGGTAGAGCGCAGAGGTTGGGACTACAGCCAATATTCCTGTCTTGTAAAGCTTTGGGAGCGCGAGAGCAATTGGCGTTGGAATGCCCTGAACCGATCCAGTGGGGCCTATGGAATTCCGCAGTCATTACCTGGTAACAAGATGGCTTCGGCCGGTGCTGACTGGAGAACGAACCCCGAGACCCAGGTTAAGTGGGGGCTTGGCTACATCGATGGCCGCTACGGCAGCCCTTGTTCTGCCCTTGCGCACTCTGATCGTCGCGGCTGGTACTAAATGGCTAGGGGCAAGCGCCGCAGGGGAATACCCGAGCGGGAGTATCGCGAGCTAGACGTATCTTCACTCCGAATGTCTCTTCCTCACACAGAACTGAAACGCGGAATTGAATACCAGGTTCAAAACACCACGGGAGCAAACGCCGAAGAGGGGAAAACCTGGGTTTGTCCGGTTTGTGTTGTGACAATAGAGCCGGGAGTGATTCACACCGTGGCATGGGATTTGCATGTTGGTGTGCAATCAAGACGACATTTCCACAATCACTGTTGGAAATTATTTGATGGGGTTTTGTACTAATGGAAGAAATTCGCGCCGCAACCGAACTGCCCAGCATTCGTCAGAATGTGGAGTTCACAACCTTTGATGGGGAAACTCTGGTTGGTGAATTGGCAATTCCAGTTGGGGAGAATCCAGTAGCGACAATTATTACTCTGCATCCACTTCCAACTGCTGGTGGGTTCATGGACTCGCACCTGTTGCGAAAAATGGCGAATCGCTTTCCTCATCTGATTAACGTTGCGGTGCTGAGATTTAACACCCGTGGTACATCTTCCCCACGTGGAACTTCAACCGGAAGTTTTGACTCCGGAGTAAAAGAAGAATTTGATGTTCGCGCGGCAGTTGACTATGTGAAGAGCCTAGGACTGAGCAACATCTGGTTAGTCGGTTGGTCTTTTGGTACTGAGCTTGCAATCAAGTACGGTCCAGACCATGACATTGCGGGTGCAGTACTGATTTCTCCTCCGATGCGGAGAGCTACAGAAGCAGACCTAGCCCGCTGGGTCGAATTTGGAAAGCCGCTGGTTGCACTTGTACCCGAATTGGATGACTACCTCAGACCTGTTGAGGCAGCGAAAATTTTCTCTAAGGTTCCCAGCGCGCAAGTTATTTCAGGCCCCGGTGAAAAGCACCTTTGGGTCGGAGAAGCGGCAACTCGTGTCGCTTTGAATCACATTGCCGAGGCTGTAGTTCCCGGCTCTAGACCGCTACCGACTCAGGCTTAGCGGTTTTGCTGGATTGGCATCCAGACTTCACGAACTATCAAAAGAATTGATGCCGCAACAGGAATTGCAATTAGAGCACCCAAAACTCCAAGCAGGGTGCCACCCATAAGGGCCGCAATCACCACCACGGCGGATGGAACTTGCACCGCCCGCTTCATGATGCGAGGGCTAATTACGTAAGCCTCTATCTGCAAGTAGATCAGGTAGTAGATAACAACGATTAGAGCGCTCGAAGGTGATTCGATGAGTGAAATCAATGCCACAACTGTTCCACCCAAAGTAGGACCAACCAATGGGATCAAAGCGAAGACGAATGCAATTACCGCTAACAACAGTGCAAAGTTCGCATTTTGAATTGTAAGAAAAACAAACAGGGCGACCGCGTGAATGATGGCCGTTCCGGCTTGCCCCATAACCCAACGACCAACCGAGTTGGCAACCTTTTCGGTGAGTTCTTTGAACCTGGTCCGTTTTGAATTCGCAACCAGCTTCGAGAGGTAGTGCTTCATGCTCTCCAAAGAGATCATGAAGTAAAGGGTCAAGATAACAACAATGACAATTCCCAGGATGCCGTTCACCACAGTGAGACCAATCTGGAATACCCCTCCAACCAAGGTGGGCCAGTTGGAACTTGTCGTGATGTAGTCAACCGCTGAAGTTGCGGCATTTGTGATGGCTCCACCCAATTGGGCATCAAGGTTTGAAACCCAGCCAAGCGAAATTAGTTGCTGGAGAAAATCCGGGGCAGCTTCAATAAGCTTCCCAGCTTCGAGGATTGCAATTGGCAACACGGCCCAAATGAAGAGTGCCACCGCCCCAAGAAAGCCTGAAACCACGAGTGCCACCGCCAGTGGCCGAGGCAGCTTGATACGGACAAGAGCTTTGACTATGGGGTCTAGTCCAAGAGCGATAAATAGAGCCGCAGCGACGTAGGTGATGATTGTCGCGGTGGAGGCGATTGCCGAGCCGATTACCAAGGCTGCGAGTACCCCCAGACCTCCGAGCAGACCCAGCTGAAAAGCGTTGGTGAGCCTGGTGTTTTGGTTCATTAATCGGTCCTTTTGCTGCTCTAGACCTCCCTAGCTTGTCAGGTTTTGCCCAAAAATGGCCAAAATCGCTTGGGTAGACTTGTCAAAATCATTGTTTAGGAGCCCCGTGCGGTTTTTGCTGTCTGTCGTGATCTTCACGATTGGTCTGGTCGCAACCGCCTTTGGTCTTATCCAACAATCCCAGAATCAGCCAATTAACGAAATTGTTGCGCAACAAGAGCTCAAGTTCGTTAACAATTTTGTGATTATTCCAGCCAAGGTGTTGACTGCATATCCAGGCGAGGTGAGCGTGACCGGAGCCGGAAGCTCACAGGTCTTTCTATCCTCCGGTAGAGAGTCGGACCTTGTCGCTTGGCTTGGCGAAACCAAGCACACTGAGCTTAAGTTAGGTCTCTCGGAAGCCGAAAAGAAAGCCACTCTCACCGAGATCGAAAGAGGTGGAGAGGGGCTTCTGGCAAATCCGGTTGGTTCGGATTTGTGGCGCCAAGAAGTCCAAGATGCAGGGCAAGCCACTATTTTTCCTGAGACCGGAAATGAGATTGCGGTTCTTGTTGCCTCCACCGGAGTAGAGCCCGCACCTCCAACCATCCAGGTCAAGTGGGACTTGCCGGATGAGCGCGGTGTGATTGCCCCTATTACCTGGATCGGCATGGGCCTGATGCTTCTCGGAGCTCTTCTGGCTCTGATCACCTATTTCATCTATTGGCGGGGAACCAGGCCAAGACGCCAAAAGTTTGAGACGAACATCAACCCTGATGGAACCAGGAAGTCAAAGCGCAGAAACAGGATTAGGAAACTGCTGGCTTTCACAGCACTCACCACTTCTTCGTTATCGCTATCCGGTTGTGCACCGGAGTACGAAAATCCAATTCTTAGTCCATCTCCCGCAGCCGCCCCGGATACCCTCACACCGGTTATGGATGCCGCCCAACTTGAGCGAATCTTGGGTGACATCACCCGGGTGGTGGCAGAAGCAGACCAGGCGTTCTCTCGAGACGCACTGGATGTGCGGGTCGGTGGCCCTGCGCTAACTATGAGACGGGCTTTCTATAACCTCGCACAACGTTCCGAAGATCCGGTTCCACCGGAGAAAATTCTCTCCGAGCCGGTTCAGCTATTCCTTCCATCCGCTACTGACAGTTGGCCCCGAAGCGTAATGGTGGTCACTGGTCAGGCACCAGACACCGCATTACAGCTTCTTGTTCTGCGTCAAGAGACACCGAGAGATCAGTATCTGCTTTGGAGCTACTCGACACTGCTGCCGGAAATTGAATTCCCGGAAGTGGCAGCAGCAGAAGCAGGTGCAGTAGCACTTAAAACCGACACCAAGTTTTTGCTAATGCCACCTAAGGATTTGCCACAGGCTGTGGGCGATATTTTGAACAAAGGGGCCGAGTCGGCGTTCACTTTGTTTATCGATGTCGAGAACAAGTACATTCAAGATGTTGCAGCAGTTCAGCAGGGCTTGACCGAGACCCTAACGAATGCAAATCTCACCTTTGAACACACTTTAGGTAATGAGGAGATTACGCTGCTCGCAACATTGGATGGTGGTGCCCTCGCCGGTGTCTATATGACCGACACCTACACCATCGTGCCTCGCTCGAGAGGGGATGCAGTTGCAATTTCAGGACCCGAAGCCCTGCTGCTTGGAACAGCAGGCAGTGCAACAGGAATTGAGACTAAATACGGAGCGATGCTGCTGTTCTATATTCCAACCGCAGAGTCTGACCAGCTGGTGAGACTGCTTGGTGCCACACAGCAATTGTTGAGTGCGAAGAGTTTGGCAGGCTAATGAGTTTTCAATCCCCACTAGATCTTTCGAGTAGAAAAGAACCGAGCGGAAATACTGTCACCGGTTGGCTAGTGCAGGCAGATGAGACCGTGCTGCGAAGCTACCTAAAGCTTTCGGAAACAGTCCCGGTCTTGATGCTTATCAGTCAGACTGGGAATCCCGAGAGTGATCAACTAAAAGCGCTTCTTTCGAAAGCAATAGAAGCCGCCAAGGGCAGATTCGCAGGGCTTGAGGTTGACCTAAATACTTCTCCTGCACTCGCGCAGGCAGTTGGCGTAAATCAAGCTCCGGCTTTGATTGCCATTTTGGCCGGACAGCCAGCACCCCTGTTTCAAGGAGTAATTACACCTGAGCAACTCACTTCTGTCTTGGGACAGGTGCTGACTCTCGCGGCACAGAATCAGATTTCGGGCACAGTCTCGCTCGCGCAAGCTGCACCGGAACAAAAGCCCCTGAGTGCTGAGCATCAAGCAGCATTTGACGCACTAGACCGCGGAGACTTTGATGCCGCGAAGGGAATTTATGAAAAGATTCTCATCAATGCGCCTGCCGATTCCGATGCCAAGGCCGGGCTTGCTCAGGTCGAATTCCTAATTAGGCTGCAGAGTCAGCCCGGAAATTCCGAATTGGAGCAATTACTTTTTTCGGCTGATCAACAATTTGCGGGAGGCAACCCTGACACCGCTTTTGCAATCTTGCTGGATGCCTTCGCTAATCGAATCGAAGACCGGGACGCAATCAGAAACCGTCTCTTGCAGCTCTTTGTGATTCTGGGTGATAGCGAGCAGGTTGTTCTGAATGCCAGGAGACGTTTAGCTTCGCTAATGTTCTAGTTTTGCCTGAGCCAGATTGCACCTAGTGGAGGAACGGTCAAGCTAGCTGAAAATTCCCTGCCGTGCGACGGGATTGCTTCCGCCTGCACAGAACCCGCATTTCCAACCCCACTGCCTCCATAGATTTCGGCATCGGAATTGAATACTTCGGTCCATTTGCCCTTGGTGGGAAGACCGATTCTGAAATCGTGATACGGATGACCTGCAAAATTCACCACCACCGCCATGGAATTACCCTTGGAGTCAAACCTTAGGAAACTAAGAATGTTCTGGTCTGCGTTTCCACCATCGATCCACTGGAATCCAGCGTGCTCGTGATCTAGTTCCCACATCGCTGGATTTTCCAGGTAGTGCCTGTTCAAGTCAGCGACCATCTGCTGCATGCCGCGGTGCGGCAGGTGATCCAGTAGCCACCAGTCAAGCTCGCGAGACTCGGACCACTCTGAGGGCTGAGCAAACTCTTGTCCCATGAAGAGTAATTTCTTTCCAGGGTGCGACCACATGAATGAAAGATAGGCGCGCATATTCGCAAGTTTCTGCCAGTGGTCACCGGGCATCTTGCTGAATAGGGAACCTTTGCCATGCACCACTTCGTCATGGCTTATAGGAAGTACGAACTTTTCGTCATAGGCGTAGAGCATCGAGAAGGTCAGTTCACCGTGGTGATACTTTCGCCATGCCGGATCTTTTTGGATGTACTCAAGAGAATCATGCATCCAGCCCATGTTCCACTTGAAACCAAAACCAAGGCCTCCTGAGTCGGTTGGGGAGCTTACTCCAGCGAAAGCTGTCGATTCCTCTGCAATCATCATGATGCCCGGGTTGCGCCTATAAACAGTTGCATTTGTTTCCTGGAGGAATCGAATCGCGTCTAGGTTTTCGCGACCCCCGTAAACATTCGGCAGCCATTCGCCAGCTTTGCGTGAGTAATCCAAATAGAGCATCGAAGCCACGGCATCGACCCGGAGGGCATCAACGTGGAACTCCTCCAGCCAGTAGCAGGCATTTGCAACCAAAAAGTTTCTAACTTCGGTGCGGCCGAAGTTAAAGACATGCGTTCCCCAGTCGGGGTGGTCGCCTCTCCTGGGGTCTGCGTCCTCGTAGAGCGCCTCGCCGTCGTAGCGAGCGAGCGCCCAATCATCTTTGGGGAAGTGAGCTGGAACCCAGTCCATAATTACCCCGATGCCCGCGTTGTGGAGCTCATCAATCAAAAAGCGCAGATCATCTGGGGATCCAAATCTTGAGGTGGGGGAGTAATAGCCGGTTACTTGGTAACCCCAGCTTCCGCCAAATGGATGTTCCGCAAGCGGCATGAACTCAACGTGGGTAAAGCCCAGATACTTCACGTGACCAATTAGCTCTGGTGCAAGATCGCGATAATTCTTTGCTCCGCGCCATGAACCCAAATGCAATTCATAGATGCTCATTGGAGATTTCAGTGCGTCCTGCTTGGCTCTTTTCTCAAGCCACTTCGCATCACGCCATTTGTAGTCGCTTACCGACACCACAGATGCAGTGGCCGGAGGAGTTTCGCTTTGCCTAGCAAGGGGATCAATCTTGGTTATCCAATGACCATGGCGGGTCAGGATTTGGAATTTATAAAGCGCTCCTGGCTCGACTCCTGGAATGTAAAGCTCCCATATACCCGTTCCTCCCATTGACCTCATGGAGTAGCAGGTGCCGTCCCAGCCGTTGAAATTTCCCACGACCCTAACCGCTTGCGCATTTGGAGCCCAGACCTTGAAGCTCACTCCCGAGGTTGAACCAAGGGAATCTTTCGCTTCGACAAAATGTGCACCAAGGGCCTGCCAGAGTTGTTCGTGGCGACCTTCACCGATTAGGTGAAGATCCAAGTCACCAATCTTTGGGGCATAACGGTAGGGGTCGTCACTAATCCAACTAGGTGCGGTCTCGTAAGAGGCCTCGAGTCGATAATCAAAGACCGTTTTGGATTTGATATTCACTTCCCAAATTCCACCGTGCAGGTGGTGCATTGCAAAATCTTCTTTTTTGGTCCTGACAGTAACCGACTTTGCAAATGGCCTCAGAGCTCGAACCACATAACCGGTTTCGGTTTCGTGTAGTCCAAGGATTGAGTGGGGAGAGTGGTGCCTGCCCTCAGAAACGAGCTGAAGGTCTTTAGCATCCAGGCTCATCGTTCAATCCGCATGATATGTGCCGGTTCTGTAAATGCATCCAGTCTGACGAAGTTGTGTTCTCCCCAGTTATAACTATTTCCAGTAATCAAGTCCTTTACTTTGAAGCTTGCCGGAACATCCAACTCGTCTAAGCGAAGATGAATGGTTGTCTCTCTTGCGGAGTGTGGATCGCAGTTCACGACAACCAAGATTGTGTTTGCTTTCCCATCCGGAGCGTGGTTTGCGGAAATGTGCTTAGAGAACACCAAAATGCTTTGGTCGTCCGAGTAGTGAACTCTTAGGTTTCTAAGCTGCTGGAGTGCGTAGTTCTCTTTGCGAATCTTGTTTAGAAGAGCGATTCGCGGAGCCAGCGAGGCATTTTGCTTCAATGCGCCTGCGAAATCTCGAGCCTTGTACTCGTATTTTTCATTGTCGATGTTCTCTTCGCTACCCGGTCTTGCGACTGACTCATAAAGTTCGAAGCCGGCATACATTCCCCAGAGCGGGGTAGCCATAGCGGCTAACGTGGCGCGGATCTTGAAGGCCGGCTTTCCGCCGAATTGCAAGAACTCGGTCAAAATATCCGGGGTGTTGACCCAGAAGTTTGGCCTGAAAAAGTTCGCACTATCTTGTGAGACCTCATGAAGGTAGGCGGCTAGCTCGTCTTTGGTATTGCGCCAGGTGAAATAGGTGTAGCTCTGTTGGAAGCCTGCTTTGCCTAGGGTGTGCATCATCGCGGGTCGAGTGAAGGCCTCGGCCAGGAAGATTACCTCTGGATTTATCTGATTTACCGCAGCAATCAGGCGCTCCCAAAAGGCCACTGGCTTGGTGTGTGGGTTGTCGACGCGGAAAATCTTCACTCCCAAGCCAACCCATTTGTTCACTACTCGAAGTACTTCTTGAAAAATTCCCTCAGGGTCGTTGTCGAAGTTGATGGGGTAGATGTCTTGGTATTTCTTGGGCGGGTTCTCGGCGTAAGCGATAGAACCGTCCGCACGGGTTGTGAACCATTGCGGGTTCGTCTTCACCCAGGGGTGGTCTGGGGAGGCTTGCAGGGCGAGATCCATTGCAACCTCAATACCCTTTTTGTTTGCCGCCTTCACGAAGTTTGCGAAGTCTTTTTCGCTTCCTAGATCGGGGTGAATTGTGTCGTGCCCGCCATCTAGGGAACCAATTGCCCATGGAGACCCTGGGTCGTGAGGCCCTGCGTTCAATGTGTTGTTAGGTCCTTTGCGGTGAGACTTTCCGATTGGATGCACAGGAGGCAAATACAAAACGTCGAATCCCATTTCGGAAACTCGATCCAGGGAGTCAATCGCAGTTTTGAAGTTTCCTGATACCCATGAGCCGTCAGGATTTTTCTTTGCACCCTCTGATCTTGGGAAGAACTCATACCAAGCGGCGTTGCCCGCTAGAGCCCTTTCGCACAACACTTGGTATTGCTCACTTCGAGTTTCTAGTTCTCTAAGTGGATTTTCGATTGCGAGTAATTCGAGGCCATCGCCGAGAACTTTTTTGAATCTCTCATTTGGTGCAAGTGAATTGTCGGAGAGCACCGCACTGTACTTTGCAAACTGGGTTTGAATTTTCTTCTCTGCACCGGCAGCCAATCTCTCGAGGAGTCTTACGCCCTCCTGCATCATTAGTTCCTGGTCAACACCTGCGGCAAGTTTTACTTCAGTGTTGTGCTTCCAGGTGGCAAATGCATCGTCCCATGCAGAAATTTGGAAGGTCCAGATTCCTATTTCACGAAGCGGCAATTTGATGGACCAGGTATCGGTTCCGTAGTGACCAGGGTTCAGCGGGTAAACAGTTGTCTTACCTTTGGGGCTTGTGAGGATGAGCTCGGTAGCGATTCGGTCATGGCCCTCTCGAAATGCCACCGCACCAAACTCGATCACCTCGGATTCGAAAGCTTTGGCGGGAAACTTCCCAGCGTCGACCACCGGCCAGACCTTGCTGATCGGAATTCGCCCAATTCTCGTGCTCACCATCTTGCCCAATTTACCCACCTCTGCCCTTTCGGTTGCAAATTGAAACCCAATGGTTACCTAAGCCTTGACCGCAAAGAGCTGCATGCTGGTTTCCACGAGCTTTACTGCGCTGCCCGGGTTGTGAATCACGCTGTGGCGAGGGGGAAGCTCGAGTGAGCTGTCCCACAAAAGCTCCAGGCTCTTCGCCTTTTCGGGCATGGCCAGATTCACTGGCTTCAAAGTCTCAGTCCCATTGATAACCAGAAGGAGGGCCTCGATGGAACCGTCCTCGGCAAGGTGTTCCGAATAGCGTTGCAAGACTCTGCGCTCTGGGTTGTTCCAGTCGTCCTCGGTCATTTCGTGGCCATGCTCGTTGAACCAGAGCATCAGATCGGAGTCTTTGGTCGGTTCGGTCGAGTTGGCAAAGCCAATTGGCCTAAGGCCGGGGAATTGCTTCCGAAGCTTTGCGAGGTGAGCAAAGGTTTCTTCAAGGTCACTCTCGTGCGACTGCGGATCCCAGGTTTGCCAGGTGATTACGTTGTCTTGGCAGTAGGCATTGTTATTGCCCCCTTGGGTCTTCGCTCTTTCATCTCCTGCGGCAATCATCGGAATGCCAGCTGAAAACATCAGGGTTCCTAAAAGATTGCGCATTGCTTTTCTTCTGACTGAATTTATGGTCGGTGAGGGAGTTGGGCCCTCTGTTCCGTGGTTGAACGAGTAATTATTGTTCGCGCCATCGCGATTACCTTCGCCGTTGGCTGAATTGTGTTTCACGTTGTAGGAAACCAGGTCGTTGAGCGTGAAGCCATCGTGAGCGTTTATGAAGTTCACGCCCTCGATTGGTCCCGCACCATCTCGAATCACATCCTGCGACCCGGCAAGCCGCGATGCCAGTTCGGCCACACCGTTTTGATGAGAACCTGTGCCGCGGTAATGAGCGATATCGGAAAGCCAGAATCTTCTTACCGAGTCGCGATAGCGATCGTTCCACTCCGCAAAGCCCGGCGGGAAGTTTCCGGTTTGCCAACCTCCCAAGCCGATGTCCCAGGGCTCCACAATCAACTTGCTTTTTGAAATAACCGGGTCCGCTTGCATCGCCGTCAACAGGTCGTGGTTTGGGTTGAACTGATTCTTTTCATCTCTAGCGAGCGTGGTTGCAAGATCAAAACGGAAACCGTCGATTTTGAATTCTTTTATCCAGTGCTTTAGTGAGTCCAGCACCATTCGTTGCACCATCGGGCGAGAGAAGTCGAGGGAGTTTCCACAGCCTGTGGTGTCGTGGTAGTTCCCGTTATCGTCCTGTCGGTAGTAGCTGGAGTTATCAAGACCGCGGTAGCTGTATGTGAGACCCTTGTGACCGCCTTCGGCGGTGTGGTTATAGACCACGTCCATCAATACTTCGATACCTGCTCTGTGAAGTTCCCGAATCGCAGTTTTCAATTCTTGAATGATCGCCTCTGGGCCTTTGGCTCTGGTTGTCTCGGCCGCATAGCGCAGGTGCGGGGTGAAAAAATTAATTGTGTTGTAGCCCCAGTAATTTATTAGTCCTAGGTTTACAAGCCTCGGCTCAGATATAAAAGCCTGGATTGGCAAAAGTTCGATTGCGGTAATGCCAATCTTCTGCAGGTACTCAATTGTCGCGGGGTGCCCAAGCGCTGCATAGGATCCTCGAATCTCTTCGGGAATGCTGGGGTTGATTCGGCTCAAACCGCGAACGTGTGCCTCGTAGATGATTGTCTCCGAGAGCGTTGTGTTCGGAGCACTAACACCCTGCCAATCAAACTCCGATTCCACGGCAACGCAGTAATAATCCTTTGGGCTTAAGCGAACCAGACCTTTGGCGTAAGGGTCCAACAGGTTTCGTTCTGGATTGAATGCATGCCGTGGTCCCTGCGGTCCCTGTGCTCGCAGCACATACTTCATACCCCGATGAAACAGATCGCGACCTGCGGACCAAATTCCATCCTCGGAGCGTTCGAGGGAAATGCTTTGGCTTATGAGCGAGGGATTCTCTGCATCCAGGATGTTTAGCGAAACCTCGGTGGCAGTCTCAGACCAAACTGAAAAGACC
>JACCED010038101.1_pt1 | contig 24794 bp, 25 predicted proteins | sample 7455021 | NCBI WGS metagenome assembly JACCED01 (sample SAMN15323456, study PRJNA562643) | freshwater metagenome | isolation source: river surface water | place: USA:Blue River Watershed | collected 2017-08-19
GGATTAATTATTTGATGCCATTTGGCATTTGCTTCTTGGTTTTCCATAACTGATTTATCATCTGTGTTTACTCTAATGTCAGAAAGCAAGAACAATGGATGGGTTCTTTTTGCAAACTTTTCCCCATAGTATTTGGCCGTTTCATCAGTAAAATATTCATTTGAAATTTCTTTAATTTGTTTATGGGAACTAAGTTTTGGGTGAAATGGTAATGGATCAATAAGATACCAGTAAGTATTTGGAAACATATCACAGAGAATTAAAATATTATCTCCACGAGCTGAACCAGGATAAATTATGTGAACTTCTTTATCATCTGGGTTAATTCTATTTGTTAAAAATAATAAAGTAACAAGAAACATTTTTAATTGACCCCAATGAACTACTGATTTTGGTTTTGGTTGAGTCGGTTCAAAATTCATTGTAACTGGAATTTCATCAAAGTGGTAAATTAATTTATCCTGATAAAAATTACTCATTGACTTATGCTGGTCTATTTGCGATTTTCCGGAATTATTTATGTCCCAAGATTCACCAACAAAATCATAAACTAGTCCATTAGTACACTGTGACTTACATTCTGCTTCTGATTTTTCAGCAGTTTGCTCCACATTACTTTTTGACTTGGATGAAGTTAATACATGTTTTTGTTTCAAATAACCAGAACATTCATTACAGTTATAAATATTTCCCATGTTACAAAAATATTCAGCACAATGGGGATTATGGTATGCTAATTTTTTTTGATTTGAATGTAATTTACATGAACCAAAATAAAAATTATTTGGTTTAATTTCGGTAAATTTACTCATAAGATTGTAATTATAATTACCATAGATAAAATTATTAAATTAAAAAAATTTTACCATCAAATGTATTTAGCAAATACTTAAATGTTCCATATCAAGTGTTTTCAACATTTGATTATCAATTTTACTTTTGATAATTGGTAAATTTCTATATGTGGCATATAGAGGAGTTTTATTTAACATATAATAATAACTATCTTGGTTTTTTTGTAATATTCCTTCTGATACAAAAAAATCCAAACATTTAGCTTTATCAAAATCAGAATTAGTAACTGAATTTAAAATTTGGTTAATTTCATAATGAGAAAAATTACTTGATTGGTGTTTAGATAACGCGAAATCAAACTTAAGCAAATAATAATTATAATTTGACATTAAACTTATAGTCCAACCAATACAACTAATTAAATAATCAATATTTTTTAATTAGTATGTGATAATCAAAGCCAAAAAAATCTAAATAAACAGAAAAAAATTGAAAATCATCTTGCTTATATTTCCAAAAAGTCTAATTTAGTAATGACAACCCATATAGAAGTTACCTTTAAAGCTATTACCGGAACAAAAACGTTTCACATTGACATAGATGCAGTTATTGATCCAAATACTGGGAAACCATTTGAATTTGCGTCAATTCATGGAAAATCATGGCAAATAAACTTTGGTCCAAATACTAATACAATTGATGATGAACCATTTACACCTTGTCCTAGTTATTGTAATCATCGCGGTATATACAAATTTAACAGTATAACCAATGCGTATGAACCATATAACAAAGAGGCCAATAAGCAAATTAGTTTTCATACACCAACTGGGATTGTAAAGTTTGATGTTGAACCTGAAGCATATACTGACCCAAATACTGGAAAGCCATATCCATTTGTTCACGTTCATGGAAAAACTTGGCAAACCGAGTTTATTGCTGAATTACCGGATTATTCTGAGGCATTTACTCCTGGCGGTGTTCCAAGAGAAATGAATCATCGCGGCACATATTATTACTGTGCTCAATCCCATGCTTACCTTAAGATGGATTGTTAAATCCTGCTTACCTTAAGATGGATTGTTAAATCCTGCTTACCTTAAGATGGATTAACCAAGACAACATTAATTACTTTATTTTTAAGATCCATAAAGACGAGGAGAAATTACTTGAACAAAAATATCTTTTTGTGTTGTTATTTCATTTAATTTAAGTTCTGGAACATCGTTTGGAAAGTATGCTTTACCGTGTATTAATATTGCTCTAATATTAGATCCATATCCATATTTTGAATTTAAAATTATATCTTGTATTTCTCCTAAAGTAATATTTTTTGACACTTTTTCTTGAAAAGATGTATTATTGAACAACCTAAAAGTTATGTTTAGTTTGTCTTCATCAGCAAGAGCCGCTATTTTTTCTTTATTATCTAAAGGTTCAACATCATCACCATCTGTTGTTAATGTTTTTAAATTAATCCATTCATTTTTATAAATATTAGGATTTTCTCTTTTACATCTATTATATGTTCCTTTATGTCCATACATATTGATTCCACATTTTAAAGCGTTTTGTGAATTATTAACATTGGCAAAATAATGTGTATTAGGTTTATTATTCATAATAGCTTTAAATGAATTCCAACATCCAGATGAAACTTCATTAATGATAACCAATTCACCAACATTTAAATTAATTAATTTATTTAAAATTAGATTAGCCTTTTCACTTCCGGGAGTTAAAGGAAAATAACCCTTAAAATTAAATTTTTCACATTTTGAAAAACTATAAGCTGATGGATAAAGTGGATCAACACCTATCGAAATAACACCATTAGGATAACGTCCAATAATTTCATCCATTTTACTTTTATCTGGTAAAAAAGTATGTTCACTACCTGCATCTATAATAGGAGAACTACCAATGTTTAAAACTAACACTTTGGAGCTATTTTCTTTTTTTGAATTTATACAATCCAGTGTTTCTAAAAAATCATTATAAACTGTATCATTAACACCATCCCAATGTGAATTAGGTGTCATTCTAAATTCAGTTGATTCATATCTTATTATTGGTTCAGAACCTTCCATACGCGGAACACACCCATCTAATTCACCACCTAATTGACTTTTAAGAGCTAAGTACTTGTTCTTGTATTTTAAATATTTTTCTTTATAATTTGTCATATATTTACAATTGGATTTTTATTTTAATAAATTAAATTAAAAATACTATTGGGAAAAATTTAAGAGTATGCACCACCTTGTAACCAACCCATTCTTTCTTTTAATAAATCAGACCTACCTGCACAAACATGTGCTGGCATATTGTAGTTCATAATTGTTTTATGTTTATGTCCAATAATTCTTCTGGCCCAAGTTATTTGAACTGTATCGCGAGCACGTGTGGATTTATTTGCACAACCACGATGCCATAAGTTTGAATTAATTAATACCGCGGTGCCTGCTTTCCCGCAAGCAGGAATCCCATGAGCTTCCGAATATTCTGGGTCAACAACTTGACCATATCGGTGAGAACCGGGAACCACATGAGTTGGCCCGTGCTCGGGACTATCGCAATCAGATAACCAAATCATATAGGTACAAGCTAGCACGGGTAACTTTATCCAATCGGGTAATTCTTTACCATAGGGTATAATAACTTGTTGGAGCGGATCATCCACATGCCAAACAGGTGCTTGTCCACGACCACCAGGGGGAACTGAGAAGGCATTATTATGTATAACATGAGCTTTTAATGAAGAATTATTTACTCGAGTGTCAGGAACATCTGCAATAATCCATTGAGCAAAATCAGATAATTTGGATGATTCGATTATGTCAACGGTTGTTGGAGAATGTTCAAAAAAACATTTATGCATGGAATGTGAACTGGCATACTTTTTATTTGGATTAATTGGGTTCGCTTGTTGGGCTGCAGTTAATTCTTTTTTTAATTTGGCAACTTGTTCGGGACTAATAGCATTATCAATAATAACAAAGCCATTAGAATGAAAATATTCACCGATTGCTTTAAATGAATCTGATGAAAAATTAAAATGAGGAACTGGGCTAGTTCCGGTTGTGGTTTTTTGAGTTTGACTTTGTTGTACTTGTATTGGTGTTGGTACTTGTATTGATATTGGTGGCGCAGGAGGTAAGACAATATTATTTGTATTATTAATTGGGGGAATTACCTGACCAACTGGGCCAACTGGACTAGATGTGATTTTAGGGGCACCCTTTGCCCAAGCGGATTGAAGGGGTTTTGTCATGACACGCTTAATTATTCAAGGGGTCAAACCTTTAAGCCAATTAAAAAATTTGAAAAAATTAACCAAACTAATATAAAACCATAACTTTTAATGACCCAAAATCTCCCTGTATATACCAATTCTGAACTTTGGGAATCGTTTTACGAAAACCTGTATATATCATATGTAAATAATCGTGCCTACATTGCATGTAGAGACGCTCATGCGCACCATATAGATTTAATCAAATCAAACCATACCATATATTTCAAACTAACTAACTATACCAATAGCTCCAGAGGCTTCAAATACGACACGGGAATTAATGTTGATACCAACCAGTTTAAACCATTTGGTTGTTGTTCTGGTGGCGGACTTTATTTTTGCAAATTAGAAGATTTATACCAATTTAGATTATTCGGACGATATCTGACCCCTATCATTGTACCAAAAGGCATTCCGATTTACCAGGAAACACACGATGGTTGTAAACATTGTACCAGACCATATAACAAACTTAAAGCTCCTTGTGTTTATCAGTTACCGCGAATTAAAATTGATGATGTCCAAGTAAATGAATTTATATCTAATGCTTCAATTGGCAATCGCCAATTTAAGAATTACATGTTATATAAGTCTGAAAAATACGAAGACATTCAACAATTTGTTCTTTATACAACCCATGACCCTTATTGGAAGGAAGAAAGGGCTTTGATGGCATTTAAACGAATTATTTTGGCAATTCAAGCAGTTCCATACAATAGAACTATTTACCGTAAAAAAATTATAAATTTTCCCTCAGTAAAATTAGACAAACTTGTCATAAACTTTTTGTTGTCGGATGTTTTTCCAGAATTAGTTGCTAAACGTGAATCCAAGTTCAAACCAATTTCATCATTATATTTAAATCCCGGTTGGTTTCAAAACTTATTTACACCAGACGAAATAAAATTATTTAGGGCCCATAGAGTTGTGGTGGCTGGTTCCTCTGTCTTAAAATATATTACTGGGAGCAATTTTAGTCCCAATGATATCGATTTGTATATTAATGCAAATGATATGGATCAATTAGTTAAATCCGATTATGTTGTTTTTAATAAAAAAACTCAGGCCGATAGTAATTTTTACAATATGAGAAATATTGTTGGTGTCCATGAAATAATTACTAAAGTTGGTAAAAAATACCAGTTAATTGTTGTGGAAACAAAACCTGACCAATTTATTCGTGAAAATTTTGACTTTGACTTGTGTGCTATTGGTTTTGATTTTGCTTGCGGGATATTTACTGGATCATTTGTTAATGTTGTTGAAAAACCAGATTATTCGGTTCTAACTATTCAACCCAGTTATATTAATAAAATGTGTGGGACTGAAGCAGATGGTTACTCAAAATATCGTGCCAGAAAAACTATTCATCGTATGAAAAAGTATATGGGGCGCGGTTTTACTATTAGCAATTGGAAAGAATTTTTAACTGCAGTTCGGGATAAAATGTGCTAAACATTGAAATTTATTATTATTATTATTTTATTTTATTGGTTCTAATGGACTATAACAAGTTATTAACAACATGTTTGTATTTAATGGATTACTCAGGTGCAAAAACATTGTCTTATGAAACAATTAAATGTGCCCTAAAAATTTTACATCACGATGATCCAAATTTACAAACTCTTATTAAAAATGGTGACAAATACCTTTGGGCATATGCTAATAATGAAAAAATAAACAATTATTATGTTTATCAAAATATTATAAACAATTTTATGACTAATGAAGCAAAAAATATTTCATATAAAGTATATAAAATTAATAAGGGTTCAATCGCTTTCTTATGTGGAATTGGTGATACTTTAACAAATCAAATTCAACCATTTGTTTAAAAAAGTGAATATTAATTTGTTTATTTAACATCTTTACCAAACTAATGGATGATAAAACTTACTATTATTTAGATAGTTTAGATGAAACTATTGAAGAAATTGACTTATCCAATTATGGTTTGGAAGGTGTTTTAGATTTGGATAAATTTAAAAACCTTAAAAAACTAAATATACAATCCAACGAATTTACGAAAATTATTGGATTAGGGCCAAGTATTGTTGAGATTAATTGTTCAAATAACCTAATTAATTATATTGACTTGGATCAAGCTATAAATTTAGAATCGTTAAATATTCGCAAGAACGAATTAACACAAATCAATTTAACTAGTACAACTAAATTAAATACTCTTGATATTAGTTCTAACGAATTGGAATATTTAGATCTATCCAATACAATTGTTGAATTTCCTGAATGCTCATTTAATAAATTAACTAAATTAACACCCCCTAAGATTCCATGTGAAATAACATGTGAATATAATAACTTAGAATCGATTGATAATTTTACTGATAATGTTTATTATATAACTTGTCCAAATAATAAAATAACAAATATTACCAACCTACCAAAAAACTTAATTGGAATAAATTTAGATTATAATCCAATAATTAAATTACCAGAAGAATATCCACCAAATCTTAAATCACTTGGTTTGTCAAATTGTGGAATAACTGGAATTACAAATTTACCTGATAGCTTGGAAGTGTGTTACATCCAAAACAATCAACTTACGCATGAAAAAGACAAAGAATTAAGAAAAAAATTTTACTGGGTTAGGTTTTATTAAAAAATTGATTTTTGTTTATTATTATATATAATTTTATAACAATTTAATGGATTTACACAAACTACTAAAAACATCTATTGTATTAATGGAACATCATCGTGGAAAAACCTTAGATGCACGAACAGTTCAAAACGCGATTAGAATTATATATATGGATGATGTTAGATTAAACTCAATAATTACTAACGGAACCAAATATGTTACCGTTGTAAATAATTCTAGTAAGAAAAAAATATTAAATTGGAGTGTTTATAAGAATGCAGTAGGTGAATTTATGAAAACAGAAGCACCAAATATAACAACAACTGAATATGTTATTGGTGATAACGCCATTACGTATTTAACTGCTGTAGCTGATACAATTAATAACCAAGTTCAACAATTTTAATATTATTTTATAGAAAATATTGATATTTACATAATTTTGTTATAAATAATAAATACTAATGGACAATCAATTTATTAATCTAATTGAAAAAGGTAATTTGTCAGCTATACAAGAATATTACCAACAAAATCCAACAATTAATATTTCGGCTGATAATGAAAAAGCTTTATTAAAAGCTTGTATATTTGGACATTTAGATGTTGCCCAATGGCTTTTACGCACAAAGCCAGATATTAATATTTTTGACAACAAAAATTATCCTTTTTATTTTGCCTGTAAATTTAATCATCTAGATATTGCGCAATGGATTTATTCATTGGGTCCAGAAAAAATTAACCTTCAAACTGCCAATACTGCTTTTGTTACTGCTTGTAATAACGGAAATTTAGAATTTGCACAATGGGTTAAATCTATTCAACCAGACCTGGAAATTATATTTAATTGTAATGAAGTTAAGGATGAAAGTGATAATGAAGTTGAAAATGAGAATGAAGATGATAACCATATATCTATATTTGTTATTGCTTGTTCAAGTGGAAATTATGAACTTGTCAAATGGTTATTTGAAATTAGACCTACTGAGAAATTATCAGAAGAGACAGCAATTGATGCATTTATTCATGCATGTCATCATGGAAGTCTTGAAATTGCAAAACTAATATTAGAAAAAAAACCTGATCTAAATTTTAGAGCAGATAATGATTATGTATTTAAAAATACTTGGTTACAATTTTGTGATGATGTTGATGGATGTCTTGAAGTGGCAAAATGGTTAGCTACTTTGTGTTCAGAATATACAATTATTGAAGAAGGAGAATATATCAATTGTAAAATAAATAAAAAAGCAGAATAAAAAATTAATATTTTTTACATTGTTCACATTTAAAATTAATACCACTTACTAACTCTACTTTTTTGGAGGAAAATCCAATTGTAATTCTTACTATTAATTCTTGTATGTTAATTTTATGAACTGGGACATTGGTATAATTGTTAACATCATTAACAACAAATGCACATACTGTTTCTGTTCCACATAGACATTCAACAGAATTAGAATTTTTAGTGGTAAAATCAAATTTAGGTAATTTAGTTTCAAATTTAAATTTACAACAAGAACATTTGGAAAATATAGTTACTATGTTTGTGTCAAGTAATTCTTTTAAATGAGAAAATGCGTCATTAATTAATATTTGTTCAGATGGATTTTTAAAATACTCACATTGGTTTTTTTGTTTATGAATAAAATTTTGAAATTTTTTTTCACCCTTTCTTAAAATCAAATCTGAATCACACCCGATGCATTTATATTCATTTGTTTTTTCAACAGACATTATATTTTCATATCGGTTAGTTTTTTTGTTAATTGCACCTAATAAATAGTTGTTATACATTATATATTGTTTTAATTTGATAATTACACATAAAATCAATTTTTATTTTGGGAAAAACAAAAATTGACTTTTAAATAATAAATAACATTACCTTAATAGTTTTCCAATGGTATTATTTACATCAAACACACTAATTGCCTTTTTAACATTAATATTTGTATATTTACAAACTGTTAACTCAGCTAAACCAGTTAAAAAAATTAATCAAGTAGTTATTATTAATTCAACAGACTTTGTTGTTATTCAATTAAGACCAAAAGATAATTATCAATATATTGGATTAGCTAGCAATGGTCTGGTGTATCAAACCACATGGGTTTTCTCACATTATGATTATACACCAACTAAAGGACTTGAAATAAATCCAAATGAATATTTAACTGATAAAAAATCTCGCTTTGTGTACAAACCAAACCAATATACTCCAGTGTCACAGCTTGATCTATTGGTTTGGTCTAACAGGGACACAACTAGCATTGTCCAAGTACATGTGTTACCAGAATCAAAGCAAATTGTTTCCAGTGGGTTTTTACTAGGAGATGAATCTTGGACAATTACCGGCTCAAATCCATTAAGACCAGCTCAGGTTACCCATTGGGGATATAATGGGGGATTGATTACTGGAACTGAAAATTATATTCATGTGCAATCAACAGGTGGACCAGATAAAGCAATCTGGTATTTCAAAGCACCGGGCAAGTACTATCGGGATTTAACCATCGGGTATGCTGGTACTTTAGAATTTGAATTAGTAAAGCTTGGTGGTGATTTTTCTCATGGGAAACTAAATCCGGTACCTGTAGTTAAATTAAGTTGTCCAGGGTTAACACTAAATTACTATAGTGCGCGCGAATGGACTGAGTTGATGGAATTTAAAAGAACTTGGGCCATTAAATTGGTACCTGAAGAATTTTCTCCTCGTGTAACACTAAATGATTTTACCAGTTTGCTTGAACAGGTAAATTCAATTGAAATTCTTGGAGACTGGACCAGTGGGTATGAAACTATTGGTTTGAATTCAGTTGTAATCAAAGCTAAATAAACTTTAATATAGCATTAAGAAAATTACATCATTAATAGATATAAAAAAGAATATATTATCAAATTACATTATTTAATAATATAATTAGAAAAATATTTTTTATAAAACATTAATATAACATTAAAATGGTTAAATTAAGTGATTTACCCAATTATGATTCAGCCAATACAATACAAGAAAAATTAAAAGTTGTTCAAAGTTATTTTATGCCAAAAAACCAATGGGAAAGAATTGATAGTGAATTAATTTGGGATTTGGTTAATGAAATTTTAACAAAACCAATAGATGAAATAAACTTAGGAAAAGCTTTTGTTAACTTAATAATATCATCATATGAAATGAGACATAAAGAACAAATAAATTACTTTGTTGATGAATTGATTAGAAAAAATTTTTTTTTATTTAATGAACAAAATTCAATAAGATATTTTAATAAGATGACTCAAATAATTCAAGAAAAAATAATTAAGGATAAAATTGATGAAAATAAAAATAATACACGAGATTATATTAATTTTTTTGCTGAAAATAAAAATAATCCAAACAACTATGAACTATTTTTAAATGCATTTAATAACGAATGTTTTATAATTTTGTTTCAAGAAAATATATTAAAACATTTTGAGAAAGAATTAAAGAATACAACATTAAATACATACACTTTTGATTCATTAACAAATTATAATATAAATTTTTCAGCTGATTTTCAAAAACAAATTGCTAAATTAATTCAAAGCTCAAATAAAAATAAATCAAATTTTGGATTGGTTCGCAGTGCAATTGTCGGTTTACGGGTTAACTTTATGTTGTTTAATGAAGAGACTATTAATGGATTACTAAAACAACAACCAGAGTTTGCAATATCTGGTTTACTTGGAGAAAGTAATATTTTAAATGCTTTAAGAATAAATCCTTTATTATTAAAAAATGTTTTAAATCAAACTGAAGAAATGTGTGAAGCAGCTGTCAGAATCAACGGATTGGCTTTAGAATATGTTAAGGAACAAACTGATAAACTTTGCCTAATTGCAGTTCAGTCTAATGGTTTAGCATTACAACATGTAAAAAAGCAAACAGAAGAAATTTGTTTAGCTGCTGTTATATCGAATGGTTTAGCACTAAAATATGTTATTAATAAAACAAAAGATATTTGTTTGATTGCTTTTAATCAAAATAGTCTTTTAATTGAATTTTTTAATGTTGACTTATTTGATGAATTTACTACTGATTACAAAATTTTAGAAATATACAGTAAGAATACAAACTATGAAAAATTATTATTAGTTATTTATAATAAAAATGAACTTGATAATGAATATAAAATTAAAAAAATAGATCAATGTTTTAGTTTATATGTTAGATATTTATTGAGTAAAGAACAAGGATTGAATAGTTTTGTAGAACTAAGTAAATCAATAATTAAAATAAATAATAATACAGACTATTATAATTCATTTGTTCTTGAAACATCAAAAAATCCTCAAGAAGTTTTTAATTTAAACAGATTTATTTGGTTTAGTGATCATTTTGATCAGGCTTTGTTACATTTATTTAATGGTGCCAGAATTTTAAGTAATATTGATAACAGTACAATGGTTGGATTATACATTGCAAAATTTAGATTAGAAAAAGAAATTAAAGTAATTAACTCAAAATCTTCATTTAATAATAATATTTTTGATGATATTATTCCGCGTGAATGTTTGTTAGCAATAACTAATGCATTAAAAGAAAGACACCATTACTATATAATATTAACAACATCAAAAAATAAATTAGTAACAATATATCCCAAAAAAGTGTTTGAAAAAGGAAATTTTGCAAATGAAAATAATAAATTTATTCTTGTTGTATTAAATGAGTTAAATAAATTTTTATATGAATCAAATAGAGTTTATGGATATGTTAATAATTTTGACCAAAAAGAATTTGCGCTGGTTGATAGAAATAATTTAATAAATCAAACATCTATTCAAATTTCAAGATATACACGTGTTATTAAAAAAGATGGTACTGAAATTATTTTTCCAATTACTTATGATGACTATCATAAAAATTTTAAAGATGCATTTATTACTTTATATTCAAGTTTTGATGACATGTCAACATTTTGTAAAACAGGAAATATAAAAGGTGACTGTTTGGAAATAATAAATTGCATGGAAAAGAAAGGAGTTATAAAAGATTCATTTAGAATGTATAAATTAGATAATACCCAAATATTTTATCAAGATTTTGATCATCCTGATCAGGAGATTGAATTTAAAAATTTAAATTTAGATGACTACTGGAAAAATAAATATTTAAAATACAAAGCTAAATATCGAGCTCTTAAAAATAAAATAATTTAATGATTTTATTGGAAATATTTAATTCCCAGCCCTTTTATATGAGCGAACCCGCTGTTGAACTTGGTGGTACCCAAACTCAACCACAAGCCCAAGCTATTGAATCAAAAAACTCTAGTATTTTTTCAAACCAAGACCTAATGCAAAAACTTGGAGTTATTCCAACTGTGCTTTTTGAATTATATAAAGTAATGGTCTCTTCTTTTTTAATTCTTTTTGTTCCTCAAAATTGTGATGGACATGTTTGTTCTCTTAGTGAAAACTTGGTAACTCCTGACCACCTGTATACTGGTGGTTTAGTAATTAATTTTTTAACAATGGGGTCTTTTTTAATTTTCTATTTGTGTGAAATTTTAAGAGAAAACAAACTAATTTGCTACTTGGAAGTTAATCCTTCGGTTCCAGCCGATAATGAGTCAGTTGGTATTTCCTTATTAGCCCTGCCTGGGGAAAAGTTAAATTCAATTTACTCAATTGATAAAAAATACCAATGGGCTGGATGGACTGCACTGGCAATGTTTGTTGCTAATACTATATTAAGTGGATTTGTTGTGTATAAATATTATTTAGATAATCAAACAACATCCACATATATTACTAATATTTTGTTTATGGTTACTAAATTAGCTGATATTTATTCAACTGTTAATACCGATAAAAATGTTTTTTATTCTGCTTATCATAAATGTAAATTACAATATAATGATGTTGACCCAGATAAAAAAATAACAAATGCAAATACTGAAGTTGGTGTTTCAAGTAGCCAAACTAGTAATCAAGCTTAAAATAATTTTTATTATTTGACAATATCATTTGTTTGGTATTCTCAAATAAATTATATTATTTAACAATATCATTTGTTTGGTATTCTCAAATAAATTATATAATTTAACAATATCATTTGTTTGGTATTCTCAAAAAATATTTTTAATTTGCAGTCATATTATTAACATATAGCGAGTCTTTAAGATCTAAGCCATTTGATTCCATCCAATCAATTAGAGTTTTAACATCTATCAAACCCAAATGTAATGCACATGCACAAACAATAAATTTTCCACATAATTCATCTTCTTCTTGTCTAGTTCTAAAGTGTTTATCTTTTTCACCATCAAGTCCTTTTTCACCTTTATACAAGTTTAATTGAAACTCTAGAGATTTTCCATTAGATTTACTTGACACATAAATACCTTGTAATCCTCTTTTTAAATTTTCACCAGAAACTAAATTTCCAGTAGCACCTATGGCGATGGGAGTAAAACCCTGTCCAGATACCGCGATTAATTGTTCGCATCTATCCAATGCACTTGATGCAATTAGATTAGCAGTTGATGTTGACGACCATGATGTTATTTCATCTGATCCAGTATAATCTAAAGTTGCTTCACATGCATATGGTACTGTGCATTCTAATATACTAGCAGATGCGCCAGGTTGCGAAAATAGCATGGACAAAGCTGATATACCACCACCTGTTATGGCAATGACAAACCTGGTATTATTGGCTTTGTTATGTTGATGAATTTGTCTAACAAGCTCATTGGTATTATAATTATTGGTTAATTCATTTGATGATATCATTACTAGGTTTTAGTTAATCGGCATTTTGGTTTAAAATTTTCAACTTTTTTAAATAACCATTAACAATAATTATTAATTGTAAAAATTGAAACTGATAAATAATATTGGATAAATTATATTAATTAATGTTTTTAAAGTATCAACTATTAGTTCCTCCAAATATGTTTGAAGAATTAGCTGAATCGGTAAATTTTGTTCCAGTTGGAAAAGGACGACTTGGAACAAACATTGTCAGTCCTTCAGGTAATTTAATTCCAATTGTGCGCACTACAACCCAATATCCCAATCCAGCTAATCTGTTCCAACCGATTCATTTAGAATTGGTTGAATTAATTGGACAAACATGTCAACATAAAATTAATACAAATAATTTTAAATTAAACAATGGGTTATGTGAAATTTATACAGACCAATACAGAAAAATGGGTTGGCATACTGATCAAGCTTTAGATTTGGCACCAAACTCTTGGATTTGCATTTGTTCATTTTATGAAAACCCCAATTGCAAAAATTTAAGAAAATTACAAGTACAAAATAAAATAACTAAAGAACAAACTGAAATTGCTTTGGAACCAGATTCTTTAGTAATGTTTTCAACTGAAACAAATTGTCAACATGTCCATAGAATAATTTTACCTAACGAGGAACCAAGTTCTTCTTGGTTAGGAATTACTTTTAGATGTTCAAAAACTTTTATTGATTTTACTGATGGGGAACCAAAGATTGCGAATAAAAACAGCATATTACATTTGGCATCACAAGAAGAAAAATCCCAAATGATTAAATTAAAAGGTATTGAAAATTGTTCAATTGATTTTACTTATCCAGAACTTGACTACACCATTAGCCCCAGTGATTTAATTTGTCCAGTATAATTAAATATTTGGTTCTAAATAATCACCAGAATTAAGACTAAAGAAGAATTTGTCATACTTTATTTTATCAGCTAACAAGTTTTCCTTCCAATATAAAGTTTTTAATTTGGATACTCCTTCTGGGTCAGGTTCGCACATTTCAACTATTCCTGAATCATCTTGAATCCATGTTTTACCATCGGCATAAATGGCTTTAGTTTTAGAGCATCGAACAACATAGCCCATTCTAGTGGGAATTTTATCGACAGGTAAACTAGATGGAACAATCTCATGTGTATATAATCTATTAGTTGATAGACTCATTAAGAAAACTGAATTAGGATATAGAATTACATCGAATAATTTAATAAAACTGTCATCTTGCACACAAGATTTTAATCTAAACCTTAATTTAGTTAACACTGATGTTTCTCTGTAACAAAAATCCCATGGGTCTGAATCCGATGGGGTATTTAAACCGGAAAATTTATCAGGGCTTGTATATCCTTCATAAAATGAACAAAATCCCATAATACCATTAGAAGGCATATCTTTGGTTTTGTCTGAATGGTCTTTAATTTTTGCTTTCTTTTCTTTATTATCTTCAACTGAATTATGGTATGTTTGGGCTAATACATGATTCATATAAGCAGGATTTAAAAATAATGATTGAGCATAAGTATTAACAGTTGATGTAACAATATTGTCAGTTTGTCTGAAATTATCAGTTGGTCCAGCTAAATTTGAGGAACATCTCAGTAAATTGAACTCTAATCCAGTACCATTGGGTGTTTGGTTAACTGGAGTCAAATAAATTCCCGTTCTAAATGCATTAGATGGTTTATTAGATTCAGTTAAAGTTTGAAAAATATGCTCATCAGAAATTGATTGAAAATAATTAATATCATCACAAAATAATTCAGGAAATAATACTCCCATATTATGAACATTAATTGGGACTTGACCGATTTTAACAAAGCGATAAACATCTGATTCTAGGATATCAAATGGGAAATTAACTGCTAGCTCTGATACAATATTTATATGAGTTACATTTTGCCAATTTATCTGATTTAAACTTTTACTAATATCACCACATAAATAGACTAAAGAAGTTGATTTTAAATTTGCTGGGTTAAATTCTCCGGGTAAAACTGTAATTCCGCAAAAATTCTTGGAAATAAATTCCCACTGGGTCTTTTGTTTTTGGTTAAAAAATCCGGTAATATTACTGGTGCCGTCAATTAACCAGGTATTTGATAATAATAATTCTGCTTCTCCGTTAAATTCCATTGGAATGGGTTTGTCTGACTGGTCAACAATTAGAACCAAAATCAATTTTTAAAAAATTGATAATCCCATTTACTACATTGAAAATATCAAGTATCCCAATGGAAACTAAATTACTTGATACTAGAATTCCCCATAAAGCTATTGAAACAAAATGGCAAACAAAATGGGTTAATGAGTCAACTTACAAGTCAGTACCCGATTCCAGACCCCGATTTTCCATGTGTATTCCTCCTCCGAATGTTACCGGGGTATTGCATATGGGTCATGCTCTTAACAACACTTTTCAAGACACTATGGCTCGAGCAAAACGGGCTCAGGGTTATAATGTTTGTTGGGTACCAGGAACTGACCATGCGGGAATAGCAACCCAAGTCAAAGTTCAAAAAGAATTAGAAGCTAAAGGTATTAAAACAACCGATTTAACTAGAGAAGAATTTTTAGCCCACATACATGCTTGGAAAGAATCATCTGGGACCACTATTATTTCCCAGTTGAAAAGACTTGGTTGTTCCTGCGATTGGGACCGCGAATGTTTTACAATGAATCCAGAATTTTCTGCGCATGTTAAAGATATATTCATTAAATTATACGAATCCAAACTAATTTACCAAGGAAATTACATGGTTAACTGGGACCCTGAATTACAATCAGCTATTGCTGACGATGAAGTTGAAACTAAACCTTGTAAATCCAAGTTATACTGGATTAAATATTTCAATGCGGATAAAACCAAATCAGTTACAGTTGCAACTTCTCGACCGGAAACTCTGTTTGGTGATGTTGCGATTGGTTTTAATGACCAGGATTCCCGATATATTGATGACCAAGAAGAATATTTAATTCCAATTATCGGGAAACCAATTAAGTTAATTGGAGATTCTGCAGTAGATAAAGATTTTGGTTCTGGGTTAGTTAAAATTACTCCAGCCCATGATAAATTTGACTTTGAATTTGCTAATCGTCATGGACTTAACCCAGTCCAAATTATTGATAAAACAGGAAAAATTACTAATACAGGAACTAATTACGACACTATGCCAGTTTCAGTAGCCCGTAGAATTATTGTTAAGGAATTGACCGCGTTAGGTCACATTGAAAAAGTTGTTGAATATGATTCAGTACAAAAAACTTGTTATCGTACTGGAGCACAAATTGAACCCTTATGTACTACCCAATGGTTTGTTAATATGAAAGCACTTGGAACTCAAACAGACCAATTGGTAAAATCAGGTCAAGTGGAATTATTTCCTGCCAATCAAATAAATACTTATAACACTTGGATGGAAGGGCTAAGACCATGGTGTATTAGCCGCCAACTAATATGGGGTCATCGAATCCCAGTATTTTATTGTTTAAATTGTTCAACCCAAGTTGCCAGCAAAGAAACCCAAGTTGAATGTTCCAAGTGTGGGAATTTAATGTCCCAAGACCCCGATGTTCTTGATACTTGGTTTTCTTCATGGTTGTGGGCCTATGGGGTATTTAAACCAGAAGAACTGGATTATTATTTTCCAACTGATTATCTAATAACTGGATCTGATATCTTGTTCTTTTGGGTTATTCGAATGATGATGGCATCAGAATATATGAAACAAACAGCTCCTTTTTCCAAAGTATATTTACATGGAATAGTTCGAGATGAATCCAATAAAAAAATGTCAAAATCTCTTGGTAACGTTATTGACCCAATTGTTCTTATTGATAAATTTGGTTGCGACCCAGTTAGATTTAGCTTATTAATGACCACCCCGTACAGTTCAGATGTTCCTATTAGTGAAAAAACTTTTGATATTGGGAAAACATTTTGTACCAAATTTTGGAATGTGGTTCGTTATGCCCAGTCAATTCTAATTGCTAATCCGGATGGATGGACCGGGTCTTTTTCCAATTATGCGGTGGAAGGACCAACCGATACTAACATTATTGAACGGTTTAATCAAGTTAAAATAAATATTGTAACCAGATTAGATGAATTTGAATTTGCTAAAGCAACTAAGGAATTATATTCTTGGGTTTGGGATGATTTAGCAAATAGGTATTTAGAATATTGCAAAGATAAAATTTCATCCAAGAAACATCTGTTACTGTATCTGATTTATCAAACTATTCAACAAGCTCATCCATTTATTCCCCATATCACTAGTGAAATGACTGAAGTACTTGATAATACTTTAGCTAATGTATCGCATATAAATTAAAAGAACTATTGAGATTACTTGTTTTGAACATACAAAAGTTTACAGACAGGTCCAGCTAAACAAATTTTATATTTTTTTTAACAATTATCAGAATTTGGCATAAATTATTTTCCATTTTTATTAGTAATAAAACATTTACACTTAATGGAATGTTTGTGTTAGATAAAGACCATGTTTTAACCCGGTGTATATTCCAAGTCCAATCAGTGTGTTATAAAAATAATCGGGTTTTTCTTCTTGTAAACAAAAATAAATTCCAACAGCTCCAACTAATACATGTGCTACTGATACGGCATCAAAATCTCTCGCTAATCTAACCCCATGATAAATTATACCAAATGCAAAATTAACAATTAATAATATAATTGCCATTTGATTTGAATTAGATTTATTTAAACCAATATATAACAATGTTGGTGTCAAGATTACCAGATGATATAAATTAATTAAAGCCCAATCTAAATCTTTTTCTTCTTTTGTCATTTTTGTTCTATCAACTTGAGACTCAGTATGAGCTGGTGGTTTAGCTAGCCCAGTAATACCAAGTTTGCTTGTGCTTTTTTTTAACGCAAGTTTTTGACAATCAAATTTGTAATCATACCAGGCCATACCCACATATGAAATAACAAATAGTGTAAAAGAAACAAATAATTTCCAATAAGTATTCATTTCAGGTGGATGATAAAAAAATAGTCCTATAACTATAACACTAAAAATTACACATTTTATATTTAATTCAAAAGGATAGTTTGGAAATAGTCCTCCTGCCATTTATATTATATATTATTGTGAGAATAAAAATTGATTTGATAATATTATTAAATAATAATCATGTCATTAATGCTGAAACAAAGTGAACAAATAGCTTATGCGACACCAATTTATCCAGAAGCTACACCCATTAACAATACAAATATTCCATCAGCGCCGCCTGTTTTAAACCAGTATACGGGACATTTAGATTCACAAGATATTTTAATTTGTGGGCCTGGGATACCTGAAGATAAAATGGACCGATACAGACAAGTTGTTGAAGCTTATGGGATATCTATTGTTTTTGCAATGAGATTAAGAGAATTAGATGGATATGAAATTGTTGTTATATGTGATGACTCAGGTTCAATGTCAAACCCAGTTACCAAACCAGATGACCCATTTTGTAAAACAGAAACTAGATGGCAAGAAGCACAAAAATCCTTAAAAATTATTGTTGATATTGCAAGTGTTTTTGATTCGGATGGTATTGATATTTATTATCTAAATCGTGGACCCATACTGAATGTCCATAGTTCAGTAGAATTAGAAACCAAAGTAAATTTTTCCAAAGGTCCTGCTGGCTCAACCCCATTAGGCGAAACCCTACAACGTGTTTTAGAAGAAAAAAAAACATGTGAAAGAAAATTACTGATAATTATTTTTACAGATGGTGCCCCTGATAATATGAAACTGTTTAAATCAGTTCTTGCCAATAGAAAACCAGTTGATAAAATATTTGTTAGTCTGGTAGCTTGTACTGACGATGAAACTGCTGTTGGGTATTTAAATGGGCTAGATAGTACAATTAAAAACGTGGATACTAATGATGATTATTACAGTGAACGTAATGAAATTTTACAAGTACAAGGACAATCATTTCCTTTTAGTTTCGGTGATTATATTTGCAAAATATTATTGGGTCCAGTATGTCCATACTTTGACAAGTTAGATGAACAGAAATTAACACAAAAAGACTTGGGTGCAATTAGACAAAAGCCAGTACCAAAAACAAAAAACCAATCTTGTATACTTAGTTAATTTAAAATACCTGCGCAAATAATTGAAATTAATAAAAATTATTTATTTATTAACTAAGGTAATGAACAAGAATTCTAATGAATCAAAAAATTCCAATGACAATGATTTTGTTAACAAATGTATTCATGATATTAGAAACTTTAAAAAGTTAAGTGAGAAAACCATAATAGCAATTAACGATTTGGATTACTCAGACAGACTTAGAATTTTACAAACTTATAATGAAGTTATTGATTATGCTAATAAATTATTTGAAGAATAAATTACAAAAAAATGATAAAACAAATGTTTAATTAACAATTCTACTTTATAATGGGTACAACAATTTCACATCATGAATATACACCAATTAATTCATCTAACAAAACCGAACACCTAATTAATTTTGCAAGTTTGGGAAATTTAGCAATGTTAGAATACTTTTCAACTAATGAACAAGAAACTTGGATTCAAAACCGTCAAAAAGTTGCAAACATATGTGCCACACATGGTTATTTAGAATGTTTACAATTTACCCTTGAATCCGGTGCCTATGTTGACCGCGAATTATTTGCGCATGTGGTAAAATGTCCTAATTCTGCTTGTCTAAAATATTTACTTGATGGGCGCTGTTTGGACTTGTTATTTGATTCTGACATAATGTATTGTGCGGAATATGGGTTGGTAAATAATTTAAAATGTTTACACGAGTTTGGGATTATTCTTGAAATGGACCATTTAAGAGCAGCTCATCTTTATTCCCATGATAAATGTATTGAGTTTATTGAATCTGTTTGTAACTACAATTAAAAAAACAAATCAAACTATAATTATACAAGGTGCAAATTATTTAAATTATATTAGTTTAATATAATTTAATTAAATACCACATACCAAGTAACCCATTAACAATAACCAGCTTGTGTCATTTCAATGATACGAACCACATAAAGTTTACAGTCTGCTGTATTTGATTTAGTAATTTGATTAGGTTTTTCTCTATCAATTGGATACTCGAAATAAGAACCAAATGATTCAGGCTGAAAACTTGGTTGGGCTCGCTGGGCTTGCTGTTTTGGTTTTTCCACGTAATCAGGATGGGGTATAATTTTAATATCAAATCCAGCAAATTTTTTAAACCCAAGTTTGTTTGCAATATAAGCTTCCACATCTTCCCAAGTTGTTGTTTCGCCAATTTTTATTTTAATTACTTGTCCTGCAAATCCCATTGGTTTTGTATTGGGGGTCAACTCGTATCTAATGTAAAAACCTAACTCTAATGGACTGGATGGATTAGACTGGGTCCATTGGGCATATCCGGGTAAATTTTTTTCATCTGATTTTATTTGTTGTCTAATGTCTTTGTAAATTTTTCTACTTGATGGACCAATCACATATCCTGGATTGGTATCAGGGCTGGAACTTCTCACACAGTCACTAGATTCTTGTTTGTTTTTAATAAAATTTTCCCATGGGTTAGATGGGTTAGATGGGTTAGATGGGTTTGATGGGTTTGATAGGGTTTTTCTTTCTGCTTTTATTAATTCGGGTTTAATGGATTTGGTTACAAACACACTAGGATTTGTTCGTCCTTCTGTTTTCGGTACTAGTGTAATGGGGTTTTTTTGAACCCATACTTCAGGGTGGGTAAAATTACCATAAGTTTGTTTATATGTGGTTAATGTATTACCCAATCTAATTGCTCTGCCCAATTGGTCTTGCGATTCAGCAGGGTTATGATGTATTACACGGTTCCATTTGGTTAAACAATATGTTAAATATGAGTTTGTATCTAAAATATGAGTGTGCCAGAATTTATCAATTTGATCCGAAGGAGACAAATTTGGATTGGTTGCTCTCAATTCCATAAATCTCTCATACTCAAACTTAACCTTTTCACACATAGGCTTATCCCATCCGTTGTACCGGGCATAAAATTCAATGGGTACATCCAACATTATAACCTTAAGTAAATATATCTTTAAAACAGGTTTATAAAATAAATTTTTACATTAAACTTCAATTTCTTTTGGATTTGTTATTTGGTTTGAACCAGGTTTAGATTTGTAACCTATAAGCCTGTATGCTAAATCAGAAATTTGTGGTTTGGGAATTTGTACTATTGGGGGAACCGGTGCACCCCATGTGTTGGGAAGTTTTGGAAATAACTTGGGTCGATGAGGCCAATGGGAAGTTGTTCTTAAATTTTCCCATGCATTTATTTTTTTATTTAAAACCGATTCTGTGGCCATAGCACGTGGAGTATAACACAAATAAACACAACAACGATAATTAGATTTGGTACGAGTTGATTCCGGTTCAGTCCCACAGTGAATTGTTCGAGAATCCCAAAGCACAAGCGAACCAGCTGGACATTTAATATTTACCCGTGCACAACCTTTAGTTTTAATATACCATTCTAATTGAGATTTATCTAATAGGTTCCAATCTGATTTTTCAGTTTCAGGAAATTGGGTTGTGAACTCACCATGATACTTATTTGAACCTTCAAGAATAGTTAAAGTTGCATCCCCTTCGTCTGTGTCGTATGCATTAATCCAACTTTGAACACATTCAAATTCTTTCTTCCAAAAATTTTGATCAGAATGTAACCAAGTTTTATCTTTATTAGCCCATCCAAATCCAGTAACTTCTGGAGGAAAATGAAAAGATGCACCATCAAAACTAACTAACAAATCATCTGGTTTAACTGCCCATAACTTGGAAAATACGTTAACAACATTAGGATTAGTTCGTAAATCCCAAATGAATTGCGCGTGTCCTATAGACCAGTGTTGAATTAACATAGAATGTTTTGGATATAATTGTTTAAAAGTCAACCAAGTTTTTGGACATGATTTTTTCATGGGCACTGGTAAATTTGCAGTTACTGTTTCTAAATAATCCCACATACCGGCTTTCATAGCATCACATGCTTTGGTATCAAGCACATTGGGTATAATTGCAACACCATATGCGCTTAAAGTTTCACGTACTTTAGATGGTGTTGTTACATATTTGTCATACTCGTAATTATTTTTAGCCTTTTTACTTTGGGTTTTATTCATTAAAAATATATTGGATATAATTCTTTATAAGTTTTTTACAATTTTTTAATAATTGGAAAATAAAAAAAACAAAAAAACAAATAGAATCATCATAATGTCATTTAGGTTTGGTGTTTTGGTTATTTTCATTTGAAACACCAACGGCAATTCCAACAATTAACCCGATAACAACCAAAACAAAAGCTCCAACCATAATTTTCATCCTTATATTTTTCCACCACATTTTGTTTTTTAGTTGTCTGGATTTTTGTAAAAAGATGCCAGATTCTTGCATTAATTCTTCTGATTGTATTTCAATTGATTCTAATTTAACTTGGTTTTCTAAAGCTTTTGTAATATTATCATGCATAACTGTTTTTGTGTTTTCTACTTTAGCTTTTACATTAGATAACACATCAATTTGTTCAATTTGATTATATTTGGTATAAAATCTTTTTAAGTCTATTGGAGTTGGTTTTCCCGATATGAAATACACATCCATTTCTTCCAAGCACTGTAACCCAACTCTTTTAGGATAAGCCATCATAGTAACCATAACAAAAATTTTATATGGTTTAACTAAAATATGAAATGCCTTTGCATCATGTTCAAACGCCGCATAATTTTTCCCATTGATATTCATAGCTTGAATAATTGAGTCAACAGGATAATTATATTCTGGATTATGGGATTGAAGTAATTTTTTATCAACTGAATAAATGTATAATCCGACCACGTTCATTAATATTGATAAGTATTATTGATTAACAAATTATAATCAATTTTTATATTAATAATAATCAGTAATATGTATTAAAATAAATCACAATTTTGTTCAACCCATTCAACAAAGTTTGAATAGCCTGTACTAACTGCTGCATCATAAGCACTTTTATTATATGGGCAATTATTATTTTTTAACCAAATTGTAATCGACAAGTCACCATTTTTAAGTGATTGATTAAATGTTTCTTCATTCCAAGGGCAGTTATTTTTAACCAACCATTCCATTACATCAACTCCCCAGTCATATAGAGCATAATTAAATGTGTTTTTATCAAATTCACAACCATTTACTTTTAACCATTCCAAAATTTCTAAATCTGCATATTCAATTGCTGCTTTAAAACTATTTTTACTAAATGGAAAACCATTGTCTTTTAACCAGTTAATAATATCAAGTTTACCATTATAAATTGCTTCTTCGTAAATGTCTTCTGGAAAACTAAAATTATTAGCGTGAAACCATTTTAACATATCTAAATTACCATTCCTAATTACTATTTTTAAAACTGAATCATCTGAATAAAAATAACTACTTACTAACACATCATTAACATTTTCCTCAGTTAAAAACTCATATCTATTATCAACAATCCATTTCAAAAGTTTTAAATTATTAAATCGAACAGCAGTATCAAATGAATTTTTTGTAAAATAACAACCATTTGCTCTTAACCAATCTAAAATTTTATAATTATCGTTTTCAATAGCATAATCAAAAGTAAAATAATCAAAAGTACATTTATTTTCCTTAAATTGGTTTATTATTTGATGATCTCCATTAATTATTGAATTATTTAATGTTTCTAAACTTATGTCATCATCAGTGTCTGTATTTGAATCTTGATTTAAACTTGTACTTTTTTCTGAATCACTTTCAGATTCACAAAAAATTAATTTTTGTTGGTTTTTAACATTCTCCAATTCTTTAGTTAAAATTTTAATTTTTGAATTTAACTTGTTTTTTATTTTATCAACCTGTTTATTTACAATCAAATTAACTTGTTTTTGAGTGTATAGTTTTGTTGGCATTTAATTAAATTAATATGATAAGTAACTTTTAAATAATAACTTTTGAATTAAATCAAGTGCATCAATTGACTAGTATCACATTTTACAAGTTTTTTTGGTTGGTAAGATTTGGGTAATTCCAATACCAATAATGATTTTGGTATTCGATATATTGGGTAGGCAAATTTACCATTGGAATCAAACCGAATTTCTCGCAAACTATCTGGAAACAAATCAATTGGATGGGTAAATTCAATTCCAAGAGATATTTTAATTAGGCGGGGTGGTAATTGGGATAATTTACGAGAATAGTTGTCTGGTAACACCAACTGGAGCAAATTAGGCGGGAACGATTGGAAC
>JACCED010394639.1_pt1 | contig 24778 bp, 19 predicted proteins | sample 7455021 | NCBI WGS metagenome assembly JACCED01 (sample SAMN15323456, study PRJNA562643) | freshwater metagenome | isolation source: river surface water | place: USA:Blue River Watershed | collected 2017-08-19
ACTCGCAGCACGAGCACTGAGAACGTTTGGATCGACGCACTTGCGCCATCAAGGCAGTAGTTACCGCGAGTTATTCAAAACGGCGATCAGTACATTCGATCCCTCAGCGACGGATAAGGCGTTGGTACTGCTCTCGGACGGCGAAGCTAATCCCGAGGCATGGACGGCAGATGTCAGTCGCCTGAAGGCGATGGGGATACGCGTGATCGCGGTGGGGTTTGGACAAGAGAAGACCGCGCCGATTCCCGATGCTGCCGGCGGATGGCTGCGTGATCCACGCGGTATCTTCGTCTATGCAAAGCCACAACTGGAGAATCTGCGTCGTTTGGCGGCTGCGACCGGCGGCGTGATGTTGGCCGCACACGAAAATCCGGCATTGCTTCGCGAGCTGCTGCAAAGTTTTTCCGATCCCAAGAGCGTGGCAGATCAAAGTGGATCGAGTGTGCTAGGGGCGGATGAGCTGCGACGCGCTCTGTTGTCCAGCGTACTCGTCTTGTTGCTGTTGGCAGCTTGGCTTGAGGTTCCGGCGAAGGTGCGCCTCGCCGCCTTTGAGGCGCCTTCGAGACGAGTCGTCACGGCAAGCAGCTTTGTTGTCGGTGCCTTGGTCACGATGACGGGTCTGTTGTCCATGCGGTTGGAGGCGCAGTTTCCTCGTCCGCTTCAGACGATCCAATCGGCTGAAGAGCGCGATGCGCTCAATGAAGTCAACGCGGTCGTCCGAAAAATTCTTTCGCGTTCCGTTATCAGTGCAGAGGATTATCGAAGCCTGGCGCGCGCTGCGGCCAACTACGGTGCGATACATCGATTGCACGCTCACCCGATCTCCGAGGGAGTGCTGCGCGATGGTTTGGCTGCCGTGCAGTTGGGCAGGCAAGCGGACCCGTCGGGGTCCGACTGGGACGTTCTCGAGCAACAACTGCGACGTCTGCTTGAGCCACCTCCGGCCGTCGTCGCAGACGATGGTGAGATCGATCCTGCCAACGAGCCACTCGAAGGCAAGCTCGCCATGGGCTCTTCTGGAGTGATGGAGCCGCAGCCGAGCGAGAGTCCGCCGGGATCCGATGCGTCCGATATCGACGATGTACAAAATCCCGGTGGCGGAGCGGCGGACGAGTTCGCTTCGGGGGATTGGAGCGATGCCAGTGTCGCCGTACCGTTGTACTTGCTACGCGAAGTCGAGAGGGGCGATTCCTATGCCGAGTTGTTCCGTCGCATGCAGTGGCGGAGCGCGGGTCGAGACATGGTGATCCCAGCGCCAAGTCAGGGTTGGTGACGTGAGGCTTCGTTCGATTTTCGCCGCGATGCTTTTGACCCTGACGCCTGCAGCGCTCGCAGCGACGTCGGTGGAAGGATCGTATGTCTTGCCGGATCGCCCCGTATGGGCGGGTGAAGTGTTCGAGTTGGGCTTGCAGTGGCGCGTCGATCGCGAGGCTTTTCGTGCCTTGAGTGGCGAGTTGGTGTGGAGCGTGGAGCCTTTGGCGGCGGAAGCGTGGTTCAAACCCGTTCTGACCGATAGTCGATCGGACGCGATCAGCGTCATCACCTTCAAGCGCTACGTCATGGCGTCCCGCTCAGGTCGTATCGACTTGCCGCCGGCGAGCTTGGGTTTCCTGATGCAAACCGGGAGTGTGTCCAACGGCGACTATACGCGGGCGATTCTTGAGCCGATCCAAGCGCGAAGTCAGTTGGGAGCTTTGGCGGTGCGTCGCTTGCCTGCAGCACCGTCGGGCTTTCGCGGTGCCGTCGGCCAATTTCAGTTCACTGCGAATCTTGATCGTGCTCGGGTTGAAACCGGCGAGCTGGTCACCTGGACACTCTCACTTAGCGGGCGTGGCAACTGGCCCATGTTGGCGGCGTTGCCGACACGAACGCTGCCCGCGGGATTGCAGTTGCGAGATACCGAGCGCGAGGACGTGAAGACCAACGGCGAGTTTGAGCGTACGCGCCGAGAATCCTTGAGCTTCGTCGTTACGGAGCCTGGAACGTATCGTCTGCCCTCGGTCGAGTTACCGATCTTCGATCCCGTCTCGGGTAAATATGTGACGCTCGAATCACCGGAGATGACGCTCGTGGCAAGCGGTCCATCGGCGAGTTCAGCTGCGTCCACCGATGAACTGCTCAATGAGACTATCGATGTGATCAAACCTTTGAGTGGTAGCCGATACGCGATGTCGCCGCTGGCATCCGATCGATTCGATCAAGGATTGATCATTGGAGCGCTCGGCGTTGCGTTTCTGTGGATGGCTCTGGCGTGCTTACGCGCCTGGCAGCTCGACCCTGAGCGAGGCGTGCGCGCAGCCCATCGGCGCCTACGCCGTTTGACTCGGCGATTGGTTCGCGTCGATACGGCGATGCCATTGGCGGCGAGCTCCGCCCGCGAGTTGCGCCAATGGCAACATGCGGTGGCCGAAAGATGGCGCGTATTCGGGTGTGCTCCGACTGCCGCTGATATTCGGGGTCGTGACCCTTGGCATGCGCTTTGGGTAGAGAGCGATGCGGCGCTTTACGGTCCGACATCGCGCCTACCGTCAGATTGGGCCACTCGGGCATCGCGAGCACTGGCAGCGTTGGCTGCGCCACCGCCATTCGAACTTCGGCGTCTGCTGCAAAGGCGGCACTGGTGGCCACGGTACATAGCCTTAATCATGCTGGTCATCGGCTGTGGTTTGCTTCCGAGCCAATCGGTGCAGGCGAAGACGGCTATCGAGAGCAGTGCCGAGCAAGTCGAGCGCGAGCCCTTGGATGTCATCGCGCGCTACAACTTGGCGATCGCGTTAGAGGCGGACGGTCGATTGTCCGAGGCTGCTGTTCATAGCGGTATCACCTGGTTGCAGGAGCCGCGTTTCGCAGAGGGTGCGGAACTGTGGATGCGGCTTCGCTCGCAGGCCGGTTTGCTATCCGCCTCAGAGGGTGGGCTGCCCGAGTCGACCGGTGCGGTCGCTCGAGTGCGGTCCGCTTTACCGCCAGCTCTTTGGCAGCGCTGGCATGTCGCATCATTACTAGTCGTGCTGTCGTTGGCAGTTCTGTTGCTGGGCGGCGCGTATTGGCAACGCCTGCGCCCGACATTTCGTGCAAGCGCGTTCTGTCTGATTGTTGTGCTGGCCGGGTCTGTGGTGACGCGGCTCCTCCTGAGCAGTTATGCAGGGGCGCTCGACCGAGAAGCCGTGATCGTCCATCAGCCATCCCCGTTGCGCGAGATTCCGGTGGAAAACCGTCTCGACGACGGCAACTGGGTTTTGCCGGGGGCGGTCGGTAGCGTCGAGCGCCGGTTCCTCGGCTGGGTTCAGTTGCGGCTGTCCGACGGGCGACGCGGCTGGTTGCGCGAGGAGACCACTATTGCTGTCTGGGGGGCGAAATAACCTCAGGCTATGGGTCGATGGGTTTTTCGATTGGAGCCGTCACGCCGCGCCGGAAATAATTCCGTCTGCGAAAGTTAAATTAATAGAGGAGCGACGCATGAGCGTCCCGATGACGAAAGTGACCAGTAGCCCCGCCAAAGATCGCTGGGGCCCGCCGTACTTACTCTACCTCGGTAACGCCAAGGACCGGCTCAGTATCAAGACCGCGCGCGGCTTGGCTTTTTGGCGACCGGAATGGTGCGTCGCGCAGTACGCGGGGCCGAACTGCGCCGAGAAACTCGATCTACCGATGATGGATTTCAAAGCTGCCAAGGCGGCTGGTGTCGATACCATGGTGCTCGGTGTCGCCAATGCGGGCGGCGTGATGGGGGATGACATTCGATCCGATGTCATCGAGGCGCTGCGGGCGGGTTTGAACGTCGCCTCTGGCTTGCATCAAAGATTATCTTCCGATCCCCAGATCGAGGCGGTTGCGCGCGAGTGCGGTCGTGTTTTATTCGATGCGCGTTTCTTTCCGCATTCCATTCCCGTTGGTAACGGTAAACCTCGCGCTGGTCTGCGTATGCTGACGGTGGGTACCGATTGTTCGGTCGGCAAGATGTATACGACGCTTGCGATGGAGCGCGAGATGCGTAGCCGCGGTATCAAAGCAGATTTTCGCGCCACCGGGCAGACCGGTATCTTGATCGCCGGATCTGGTGTGCCGATCGACGCCTTGGTTGCCGATTTCATTTCCGGCGGCGCCGAGTGGGTATCGCCTGCGCGCGAGGATGGTGGTTGGGATCTCATCGAGGGGCAGGGTTCGCTGTTCCACCCATCCTTCGCTGGCGTGTCGCTGGGTCTACTGCATGGCTCGCAGCCCGATGTGATCGTGATGTGCCATGAAGCGGGGCGTCAGCAGATGCGTGGCTTGCCCCATTACTCGGTGCCCTCGCTGAAAGAATGCATCGAGGCGAATCTGACGGCCGCTCGTCTCACGAATGCCAAAGTCGCGATCGCGGGAGTGGCATTGAATACCTCGTTGATGCCAGTCGACGCCGGTATCGAGTTGTGCGGTCAGATCGAGCGGGAGCTCGGCTTGCCATGTCAGGATCCCGTCACGATGGGTACCTCTAAAATCGTCGATCGGATGCTGGAATGCGTCGCCAAGTAACAGTCGTCGCGGAGTCATGGCCACTGGAGCGGCCGTTTCGTATCTCGCGCGGTGTTAAGACAGCAGCCGACGTCGTGCTGGTCGAGATTACGGACGGAGCGCACGTGGGACGAGGCGAGTGCGTTCCTTACCCTCGCTACGGTGAGAGCGTCGATTCGGTCGTCAACCAGATTCGATCGGTCGTCGCATCGCTCGAACAAGGTGCAAGTCGTGTCGATTGTCGCCAGTTGCTTCCCGCGGGTGCAGCCCTCAATGCGATCGACTCGGCCCTGTGGGATCTCGAGGCGCGTGCATCCGGTCACGCGGTTGACCAGCTACTGAATCTGGCGCGGCCAGCCACTTTGACCACAGCGTTGACAGTCGGACTCGATACACCCGAGCAGATGGGTTTGGTTGCAGCGCAGATGCGCGCGGCACCGGTGATCAAGGTGAAGGTCGACGGACATGCGCCTGATCGGCAACTACAAGCAGTGCACGATGCCGCGCCTAACGCGAGATTGATCGTCGATGCGAACGAAGGTTGGAGTATCGAGATACTCACCGAGTTGAATGCCTTCCTCAAAAAAATGGGTGCCGTGCTGATCGAGCAGCCGCTACCAGTCGGTAAAGATGAGGCGCTCGAGGGCTTTCGATCCGAGGTGCCGCTGTGCGCCGATGAGGCTTGTCATACCGTCGACGATTTACCCGGTCTGTTGAATCGCTATCAAGCGGTGAACATCAAGCTCGACAAGACGGGTGGTTTGACCGGAGCGGTAGCGCTACTGGCGGCCGCTCGTCGCAGCAACATGGTTGTCATGACCGGTTGCATGGTGTGTACGTCGCTTGCGATCGCGCCTGCCTGGTTGGTCGCTGCAGCGTCTGACTTCATCGATCTCGATGGGCCGCTGATGCTGCGCTCCGACCGCGAGGGAGGGGTGCATGGCGATGCCGGGCAGTTATCCGCCCCAGATCGTAGACTATGGGGTGGCTAACAAAACCGGGGGTGGGGCGTGACGATCACATTGGATATGGTGCAAACGCTGGCTGCGGGTGCACTCGCATTGTTTGTCGGCTTCCAACTGGTTGATCGACTGCCTTTTCTGCGTCGATACAACATTCCCGCGCCGGTCGTCGGTGGCTTGATCGTCGCCATCCTCGTGTTGGTGTTGCGGCAGCAAAACGTGGCGACGATCAACTTCGACACGACGCTGCAGACGCCGCTGATGAACGCGTTCTTCACCGCCATCGGCTTTAGCGCGAGCTTGAGTCTGCTGCGAGCGGGAAGCGGCCAAGCATTGGTGTTTCTGGTGTTGGCCGCTTTTCTCGCGGTGGTACAAAGCCTCATCGGAATTTTCTCTGCCGTGTTGTTTGATCAGTCGCCGTTGCTCGGTGTTTTGATCGGTCCTGCCGCGTTGGCCGGCGGACCTGCGACGGCGCTGGCTTTCGCACCGCAATTCGCGGCGGCAGGTGTGCCGTCGGCAGAGACGGTGGCGATCGCGGCAGCGATGTCCGGGATCGTACTCGGCGGTCTGGTCGGCGGGCCGATCGCCACGCGCTTGCTGGAGCGAAATGCGCTGCGTGCTAGTTCGGCTGTGGGCGCCGTGGAACAGCCTGGCAAAAGTGCTCATGAGGCAGCAACGTCGGTCACCCCGTCGCCCGATGACGAGGAGGGCAGTGCGCGCCAATCTTTGAAGGCGCTGACGGTCATCCTCGTGGCCATGGGTGTCGGCTCTTGGCTCAGCGGTGTGATGAAAGACGCCGGTCTGACATTGCCGGGCTACGTTGGTGCCATGATCGTCGGTGCGATGATCCGAAATTTAGATGACTTCTCCGGTCGCATCGGTATTCCCCATGACATCACGGATCGAATCGGGACCGTGTCGCTCACGCTCTTCTTGGCGGTCGCTTTGATGAACGTCAAGTTGTGGGAGCTGACGGCGGTAGCCTGGCCGTTGCTCGTCAACTTGGCGTTGCAAGTGGTGGTGATTGCATTCTTCTGCTGGGCGGTCGTTTTCCGGGCCATGGGTCGCGACTACGATGCCGCTGTCATGAGCGGTGGCTTTACGGGATTCATGCTCGGTACGACGGCCAATGCGATGGCGGTCATGCGTACGATCGTCGAGAAGTTTGGACCCGCGCCTCGGGCCTTTTTGATTGCGCCCATCGTTGGCGCTTTCTTTATCGATTTCACGAACGCCATCGTGATCACGACCTTCTTGAACTTGCTGGGATAAACAAAATGCAGCCGTACTTCTGGCCCGACCGCCTCGTGGGACGCAAGGGATCGCGATACGAGCTCGTGACCCCGGCGCTGATTCTCGATCTCGATGCGGCGGAAAGGAACTTCAAACTTCTACTGGAGACACTACGAGCTCGCGGTTTGGGTCTACGCGTCAATGTGAAAACCCACAAGTGCTTATCGCTCGCGCAGTGGCAGATGAAGTTGGGTGCAACGGGCGTGTGTTGCGCCACGCTTGGCGAAGCTGCGGTCATGGTCGATGGCGGTGTTGACGGCGTGCTGATCGCGACGCCGATGACAACGCCTCAAAAGATTGCCGAGGTGGTTCGACTGGCCGGCAAGTCCGAGTTGCTGTTGGCCGTCGATCATCCAGACAATGTCTCCGCGCTCTCGCAAGCGGCGGCCGCTGCGGGAGTGACGATCGGTATTCTGGTTGATGTAGACCCCGGCAGTAAGCGAACTGGCGTCGCCTCGGACGATGCGGCAGTGGCCTTGGTGCAGCAAGTGTCTGCGTCGGCGGGGCTGCGGTATCGCGGTTTGCAATGCTACGCGGGGTTCATTCAACACATCGAGAATCTCGTCGAGCGCCGCGAAAAGAACCTGCAGGTCACCGCGCGATTGCAAAGACTCGTCGAGCGATTACAGGCGTCGAACCTGGCGCCACAGATCGTCTCGGGTGGTGGCACCGGCACCTTTGATTTCGATGCGATGGCCGCGGTGTTCACCGAGAGTCAGGCGGGATCGTTCATGTTCATGGACGTGCAGTACGAAGACGTCTGGACCAAAGACGGCCTTACGCCGCCGTTTGAGCCTGCGATGTTCGTGCAGACGGCAGTGCATAGTGCATCGCATGCAGGGGTGGTGACGACGGATGCGGGTAGCAAGCGGTTTGCGACCGATGGAGGTCGCGTCATCGTGCAGACGCCGATGCCGGTTCCCGTGGAGTACAAGTTCCATGGCGACGAGCACGGCAAGATTTTTTTCGCCGACGGCAATACCCATCTGACAGTCGGCGAGCGAGTCGAGTGCCGATTGCCGCACTGTGATCCGACCATCAATCTTTATGATCGGATCCACTGCGTGAGTGGTGACACTCTCGTCGCGGTGTGGTCGATCGACGCGCGCGGAATCTGACCGCGCAACCTCGAGGTCAGCTACGCAAATTTGTCAGGTGATGGTCGACTAGCGCAGAGATCGCTGCATCCATCGTGTGCAGGTCCTTTTCGCTGCTCGCCACCAACGCGCAGACCGCATCGACATTTTTTCGGTCTATGCCGCCGTTACTTTGCAGTGCCTCTTGCAGAAGGTGCAGTACTCCGCGAACCCGCAGAGCGCACTGGTGTAAGGTCATCAGCCGATCCTCGACCTCAGGCTCTGAGCTAGGTGGTGCGGAGCGTTGCCCCCTGACCGAAAAGTCATCCGGGTAATCGTTCGATTTAATTTTCAACTTGACTGGTTTTTTCATCCGTCATTCCTGCACAACACTTCGTCGAAGATTAGTCCTCGCTGCTTGCAGGGATGATTCCTCGCGAGGTAGAAACCATTCCTTGCCGCACTTTGGTACATGAAAATGCATCCATTTTGGAATGATCATTCTTAAGCGTCTCGCCATTCCCTTCGTTTTGATCATCGCCTGGCTTGGTGGCGAGGCCTTTGCTGCCTCGCCGGGACCATCGTTGGTTAAGCCGCCCCTATTGGATGTCGCTACGTTGCCCGACGGAGCGAGCCTTAGCGCCTCAATGATCTGGTGTCGTACCGACCCGTCAGTGACGCTACCGGAGCTGCTCTCGCGGGGGTGCGAGTGGCAACCGTTGGTGTTGTCGGAGGTGGTCGGGCGAGTCGACGATGCCGCTTACTGGATGCGCATCAATTTCGCCAACCGCTCCGCCGTCCCGGTACAGCGGTGGATCAAACTCGGTCATACGCGCATCAACCATCGAACCATGTACCTCCACCGCGACGGTCGGTGGTCGCGGCAGGACACTGGGCTCGATGTGCCACTAGATCGGCGATCGAATAACTTTGCAGCCTCAAGAGGGTTTTTCGTCGTAGACCTGCCGGCGGAACAGACGGTTGAGGTGGTTTTGAGGCTCGAAACCGCCGCGTGGATTGACCTTCGAAGTGAGATTTTAGAGCCCGAGTTGGCTGCGCGCAGCGTCGAGAGACGCGAATTACTCGTGCATCTCGCGGCAGGTGGGTTACTGCTTGGCATCATGTTCGCGCTACTCCTTTTCGCTCGCACCGGGCAGAGCGTTTATGCGAGTTTCGTGGTGGCGTTACTTGGCGAGACCTTGATCGAGTTGCACCGCACGGGCGTACTGCAGGCTCAGTTCTGGCCAACGAGCCTGCCGGTACCGAGTGCAGTCATGCCAATCGGGGGTGCACTGACCTTGCTCGGCTGGTCCTCGTTCTTGTTCTTCTTTTTTCCAGTGCTACGTCGTTATCGTCGAACCTTGATCGCTTGCGCCGTGATAATCGCCGTCCAAGTGATCGCGCAGGTGTGGTCGATTGCGGTTGATTTCCGTTTGGGATTGCACGTGTGGAGTGCGTTGTTTCTACCGACGCAGCTCTGCGGTGCCTATTTGTGTTGGCTGGCTGTACGCGGGGCAGGCACCGAGCAACGAGTACTCGCGGGTCTGCTGCTCGTAATCTTCTTGTTCGGCATCGTGCGGGTCGTTTTCTCACAGACTTTCGACGAGTCGCAAATGATCGCTTTGGAGGTCGCGCCTTTGGCGTTGATTCTAGGCATGCCGCTAGTGCTCTTCGCACTCACCGAGAGCACGCGGGAACTTCGGACGCAGCTGACACGCGCTGAGGCCCGTAGTGCGGGACAGGTCGAGTTCTTGGCTCGGATGAGTCACGAACTTCGGACACCGCTCGATACGGTGCTCGGTAACGCCCAGTTGTTGCTGCGAAGCGGTCGGCTGGGAGAGGCCGGTGCGGAGGGTCTTCGCAGCATCATCGCCAGTGCCAAGCATCTGCTTGGCATGATTGACGAGATCTTGAACTACGCGCGTGGACTGTCGGGTGCATTGACCTTAAGAGTTGAGCCGTTTTATCTCACCGAGTTCATTCGCGCCGTGGAACTGACGGCACAAATTTTTACCGCGCGAAATCGTAACCGTTTCGTGTTGCAACGCCGGACGGGGAGTCTCGATGTGCAGGGACTCGTCGTACTGATCGACGCTAGTCGACTACGGCAAGTGCTCGATAATCTTTTGGTCAATGCAGCTCGGCATACCCGCGAAGGATTGATCTCGCTCAGCTATGGCGTTTCCAGGCTCGATTCGGCGACCGTGCGCCTCACCTTCACTGTTAGCGATACGGGCGAAGGTATCGCGCCCGAGGATCAAGAGCGGATCTTCCTGCCGTTTGAGCGTGTCGGTCGTCATACGCGCGCGGCTGGTAAAGGTGCCGGAATGGGTCTGACGACGGCGAGGCAGCTCGTGAATTTGATGGGCGGGAGTTTGTCGGTCACGAGCGAGCTCGGTAGAGGGGCCAGTTTTTCGTTTGGCGTTGACGTACCCATCGGATCCATCGATGACGTAGTCAGTTTGATCGACGACACCCGACCGATCAGCGCTATTGGCTACCACGGCGAACGACGTACGGTGCTCGTTGTGGATGACGAGCCTGCCGCCCGACGTCTTCTGGTCAGCCTGTTGACCCGACTCGGTTTCGAAGTTCTCGAGGCCGACTCCGGGCGGACAGCAGCAGAAATAATTCAAAGTGCAACGTCGCTGCACTTGGTCATCACCGATCAGTTCATGGCAGACGGGGATGGCTGGGACGTGCTAGACGCCGTGCGTCAGTCGAGGCCTGAGATGCCGACGATCCTGATTTCCGCTGCACCGCCTAGTCCCCCCGACGGCTGGCCACTGAATAGTGGGTTCACAACAAGTTTTCTAAAGCCGGTAGATCACGACGCGCTGCTACGTCGCATCGGTGAGCTACTTGATTTGCGGTGGGTGCAGGGCAACGCGACCCCGGAGAGTCGCACTGCGCAAGTCGTTCGGCCGCCGCCGCCGGAGTTGCAGTCGCTCGGGCGTATGGTCGACCTTGGGGAAGTTACGGCGATCCGTGAATGGGCACAGCAGTTGCGTCGAGATTACCCTCAGTGCACCGACTTCGCCGATCGCATCGAGCAGGCTATCAACATGCTCGATTTCAAGTCGATCGAGTCGCTGCTGGGACGTGTCAGCCGATGAATGCGCATTCAGTCAACACGTCTCGTGTCGATGTTCTCTTGGTCGATGATTCGGCGACTGATCTGCGCCTGTTGATTGAGTTGATGCCGCTTAAAGATCTGCGCTTCAGTGTGGCGTTGGATGGTGAGCGCGGTTATCAGCAGGCGGTCGCGTTGGAGCCGAGCTTGGTACTACTCGACGTGAACCTACCGGATATGGACGGGTTCACGGTGTCGCGTCGCCTGAAGGCTAATCCGAAGACAGCCGCGATCCCGGTGATTTTTCTCTCGGCATCGACAGACCTTTCGCATCGACTGCAGGGATTTGCAGCCGGCGGGGTCGATTACATCTCGAAGCCGTTTGAGCCGGAAGAAGTCTTGGCGCGTGTGGGTGTGCATCTGCAGTTGGCGGCAAGACGCGCGCCCGACGTGCAGTCGTCGTCGATGGATGAATCAGCGCCCGATTCGTCAAGTAGCTCTCTGGATGTCGTGTTGGTGAATGGCGCACAAAGAATTCTTTTCGATCGGCTGTCCGATCCGCCATCCCTCGACGAGTTGGCGCGCTTGATGGGTAGCAACCGTCGTCGTCTGAACGACGCCTTTCAATCACTTTGTGGGCAGCCCGTTTTTTCTTGGTTGCGCGAAGAGAGGTTGCGCCGTGCGTATGCGATCGTCGTCAATACCGACACCTCGGTAACCGTGATCGGTGACATGCTCGGCTATTCGTCGGCGGCCAACTTCACCAAGGCTTTTCGAGATCGGTTCGGTTACTCACCGAGGGAGCTACGAGCCGGCATCCGCGGGGGCGTCATTCCGTTATAGTCGGGTGCATGAAAGCGCCCACGGTGACAGCTGGTAGACGTTTGTTCCTCGCGCCGCTCTGGTTGGCGGCCACCGCCGTCTTCGTCACTAGCGTCGTGCTCTTTTTCGTGGTGCGTTTCAGTATCGATGCGCTCGGCGAAACGACGAGCGTGATCGTATTGCGTCACGCCGAGAAGGCGCTCTCCGTCGATGAGGATCCGGTCCTGAGTGAGGCGGGGCAGCAGCGTGCGTTGCGACTGGCGACGATGCTGGGTTCTCAGAAGATTGATGCGATATACGTCAGCGACACGCGTCGCGCCCAACTGACGGCAGCCCCTTTGGCCGCACGCCTTGGGGTTCCCGTCACCATTCGCAGCGGCAAGGATGTCGATGGTTTGCTCGCCGATATCGGCGCGCGTTATGAGGGTGGGCGAGTGGTGGTGGTGGGGCACTCCAACACCGTCCCAGTGATCATCGATAAATTGACTCGCGGTTCGACTACGGTTTCGCTAGCAGACGAAGAGTACGACGCCCTGTTTGTGGTGAACGTCACCCGCTTCGGGCCGCCATCGGTGGTGACCCTGCGCTACTGACCGCATGGCGGTCATTCGTCTACTGATCCAGAAGGTATCGGTATTGGCGGTCGTCGGTGCTAGAATCCGCGCCCTCGTGTGGGGCGGTAGCTCAGCTGGGAGAGCGTCGCGTTCGCAATGCGAAGGTCGGGAGTTCGATCCTCCTCCGCTCCACCATTTTATCTAGTTGCGGTTGCTGCCCCCGTAGCTCAGTGGATAGAGCGACCGCCTCCTAAGCGGTAGGTCGTCGGTTCAACTCCGGCCGGGGGCGCCACTACCCTTAAACCAAGCTGCTGAATCGGGCGCCGCTGCGCTGAATCCGTTAAACTACGCGAGTTTTTTCGATGGTTTTTCGGGGGTCTTTCCTTCCATGGGCGCAACGCGCAGCGATTTGCTCGAATCATCTCCTTTGCACGGCGGCAACGCCGATTACGTCGAAGCTCTCTACGAACAGTTTTTGACTGACCCGGCCAGCGTCGATGCACGTTGGCGCGAGTACTTCTCGAAGCTGCCGCGCGGAACGAGCGGGGCAGAGGCCTTCCACCGGTCGATCCAAAGTGGCATCGCACAGCGCGCCAAGTTCGCGCGTGACTTTGGTGCCCCCGTCGCTGCGGGCGGCGGCGATCTGGCCGACGAAGGTGGCAAGCAGGGCGCGGTCGCGCGCCTCGTACAGATCTACGCCAACCGTGGTCATCTGGTCGCCAATCTCGATCCGCTCGGATTGACTCGGCGCGAGCGTCCGAAGGTGCTCGACCTCGCTTACTTTGGCCTCTCGGATGCCGATCTTGGTTCGGTGTTTCACACCGGCAGTCGCACCGCGGGTATCCCCAAGCGCGCAACCTTGCGCGAGATCCTGCAGACCCTGAATCAGGTGTACTGCGGTACCGTCGGTGCTGAGTTCGCGCACGTATCGAATACCGACGAGCGTCTCTGGTTGCAGGACGAATTCCAGATGGGGCGCGTCACGCACAAGTTCTCTGCCGAAGAGCGTCGAAACATTCTTTGGCAGTTGACGGCTGCCGAGGGTCTCGAGCGTTACTTGCATACCAAGTATGTCGGCCAGAAGCGCTTTTCTTTGGAAGGCGGTGAGTCGCTGATCCCGCTACTCGATGATCTCGTGCAGACCGGCGGTTCGCTCGGTGCCGAAGAGTTCGTCATCGGCATGGCGCATCGCGGCCGCCTCAATGTGCTCGTGAACGTGCTCGGCAAATCGCCGAAAGATCTGTTCTCCGAGTTCGAGGGTAAATATGACCTGAGCCAGATCAAGGGCTCGGGCGACGTGAAGTACCACAAGGGTTTCTCGGCAGACTTGCGTACCGCCGGCGGTAACGTCCACGTTGGGTTGGCCTTCAATCCGTCACACCTCGAAGTCGTGAATCCGGTCGTCGAGGGTTCGGTGCGTGCGCGTCAGGAACGTCGCAACGACTCGGTCGGTGAGCGCGTCGTGCCGCTGCTCATTCACGGCGATTCGGCCTTCGGCGGTCAGGGCGTCGTCATGGAAACGCTGCAACTGTCGCAGGCGCGTGGTTACTACACCGGTGGCACGATCCACCTCGTCGTGAATAACCAGGTGGGTTTCACGACCTCGAAGCCCGAAGACATGCGCTCGACGATGTATTGCTCCGACGTCGCTAAGATGCTCGAAGCGCCGATCTTCCACGTCAACGGCGACGATCCGGAGGCAGTGGTGTTCGTGGCACGCCTCGCGATGCGTTATCGCCAACGCTTCCACAAGGATGTCGTGATCGATCTCGTCTGCTATCGCCGCCTCGGTCATAACGAAGCCGACGAACCCGCGGCCACGCAGCCGGTGATGTACAGCGTCATCCGTAAGCATCCGACGACGCGCAAACTCTACGCAGAGCGCTTGGCAGCGGAGGGTGTTTTGTCGGCAGCTGATGCCGATGCACTCGTCGAGCAGTACCGCACGGGGCTTGATGAGGGCCGGCCGCAGGCTCGCGCCTCGCTCGGCATGATCGGCAATAAATACACGGTCAACTGGGCGCCCTACATGCAGGTCGACTGGGCAGCCCGCGTGCATTCGGGTGTCGAGGTCAAGCGCCTAAAGGCGCTAGGCGAGCGCATCACCCAGCTACCGAATGGATTCTCGCTGCACCCGCGCGTGCAGCAGGTCATGGTCAATCGCGCCAAGATGATCGCGGGCGAACTGCCGCTCGATTGGGGCTGCGCCGAAACGCTGGCGTATGCGAGCTTGCTTGAAGAGGGCTTCGCCGTTCGCATCTCGGGTCAGGATTCTGGTCGTGGCACGTTCTTCCACCGTCACGCAGTACTGCACCATCAAAATAATGGTGACGTGCACATTCCGCTGCAGCACGTCGCCGAGCGTCAGCCGCGTTTCCAAGTCATCGATTCGGTGCTCTCGGAAGAAGCGGTACTCGGATTCGAGTATGGCTACTCGCAGACGGATCCGAGCGTGCTCGTGATCTGGGAAGGTCAGTTTGGCGATTTCGTCAACGGCGCCCAAGTCATCATCGATCAGTTCATCAGCTCGGGTGAGTCGAAGTGGGGTCGCTATTGCGGCATCACGATGTTCCTGCCGCATGGCTATGAAGGGCAGGGACCCGAGCACTCGTCGGCTCGTCTCGAGCGCTTCCTGCAACTTTGCGCCGAGCTCAACATGTCCGTGTGCGTGCCATCGACGCCTGCGCAGATGTTCCACATGCTGCGCCGTCAAATGTTGCGCGAGTTCCGCAAGCCGCTCATCGTCATGACGCCAAAGAGCTTGTTGCGTCACGAACTGTCGGTTTCGAGTCTCGACGATCTGGCAACAGATTCGTTCCGCAACGTGATCGACGAAATCGACGCGATCGATCCGGCAAAGGTCCGCAGGCTCGTGCTCTCGAGCGGTAAGGTCTATTTCGATCTGCTGAAGGCGCGTCGCGCCTCAGGCCAGCAGGATGTCGCGCTGGCGCGGCTTGAGCAGATCTATCCGTTCCCGGCGGACGAATACGCGGCTTTGATCGAGCGTTATCCGAACGCCACGGAAATCGTCTGGTGTCAGGAAGAACCGCAGAATCAGGGTGCTTGGTACCAGATCCGTCACCGGCTCGAGCGTCCGCTTGCGGGACGTACCTTGCTCTACGCGGGTCGTCCGCCTGCGGCAGCGCCGGCCACCGGTATTTCGAAGATCCATGAGATCGAACAGGCCAGACTCGTGGATGCGGCACTGAAGTCCGCAGCCCGCGAGGATGACAATCGCGTCACCAAACGACTCGGCGATCCGGCTCCGGCCGTAGCGGCGAGCGCGTCGACTTCCGCACCGCGTGCCGCGGCTGCGGGTCGTCGCAAGCGTTGATTTTTTTGAGGACTTTCCTTCGATGACTACTGAAATTCGCGTACCCCAACTTCCCGAATCCGTGGCCGATGCCACCTTGGTCGCTTGGCGCAAGCAGCCTGGCGAATCCGCAGGCCGAGATGAAAATCTCGCCGACCTCGAGACCGACAAGGTCGTGCTAGAGGTGCCAGCGCCTGCAGCGGGCGTTGTCAAAGAATGGAAGGTTCAGCCGGGTACCACCGTCAAGAGTGGTGACCTGCTTGCCATCTTCGAAGAGGGTGCCAAAGGCGCAGCGGCGTCCGCGCCTGCCGCAGCGGCGCCTGCTGCCGCGGCTCCGGCCGCAGCCGCCAAGGCGGCCGATCCGAAACTCAGTCCGGCCGTTCGTCGTGTCGTCGAGGAAACCAAGGTCGATCCCGCCTCGGTCACGGGAACGGGTCGCGATGGTCGCTTGACCAAGGCGGACGTCATCAGTGCGGCGAGCGCACCGAAGGCGGCTGTAGCACCCGCAGCGGTTGCTCCGTCCGGTCCGCGCGCAGAGCAGCGCGTGCCGATGACGCGTCTGCGTGCGCGTATCGCCGAGCGATTGGTTCAGGCGCAGCACACAGCTGCATTGCTGACGACGTTCAACGAAGTGGATCTCACGGCAGTCACCGAGCTGCGTGCGCGGCACAAAGATCGCTTCGAGAAAGAGCACGGCGTGAAGCTCGGTTTCATGTCTTTCTTCGTGAAGGCCAGCATCGAGGCGCTGCGTAAGTTCCCGGTGATGAATGCGGCCGTCGAAGGTAACGACGTGATCTATCACGAGTTCTACGATATCGGTGTTGCGGTATCGACCGACCGAGGACTCGTCGTACCGGTATTGCGTAATGCCGAGAATCTGGGCTTCGCTCAGATCGAGAAGCAGATCGTCGAATACGGTACTCGCGCGCGCGCTGGAAGCCTCGCTCTGGAGGATCTGCAGGGCGGTACGTTTACCATCACCAACGGTGGCGTGTTCGGTTCGTTGCTCTCCACACCGATCGTGAATGCGCCGCAGAGCGCCATTCTCGGTATGCACAAGATCCAGGAGCGGCCGGTGGTCGTGAATGGTCAGATCGTCGTGCGTCCGATGATGTATCTCGCCGTCAGTTACGACCATCGCATCATCGACGGACGTGAAGCCGTGCAGTTCCTCGTCACGATCAAGGATTGCCTCGAGGATCCGGGTCGCATGCTGCTCGGTCTTTGATTGCAGGAATAAATCTCATGAGCGAATTTGATGTCATCGTCATCGGCGGCGGTCCCGCCGGTTATCCGGCTGCCATTCGGGCGGCGCAGAACGGCCTGAAGGCTGCCTGCATCGACAATTGGAAGAACTACGACGGGTCGGCGACGTTTGGCGGCACCTGCCTCAACGCCGGATGTATTCCGTCCAAAGCGTTGCTCGAGTCGTCGGAGCTGTTCCATCGGGCCCAATCCGAGTTCGCTTCGCATGGCATCAAAACCGGCGCGGTGTCGGTGGACATCGCGGCGATGCAAAAGCGTAAAGCGGGCATCGTGAAGACGATGACCGGTGGCATCGTGCAGCTGCTGAAGTCGGCGGGCGTGACGGCCATGCAAGGCCATGGCAAGTTGCTGCCGAATCGACAAGTCGAATTTACGGCGCACGACGGTACCAAGCAGACGCTCTCTGCTCGCCACGTCGTGCTGGCAAGTGGCTCTCAGCCAATGCCGCTCAAGAGTGCCCCCTTCGATGGCAAGCACATCGTCGACAGCTGGGGTGCCCTCGAGTTCGACGCGGTGCCGAAGCGCTTGGGCGTCATCGGCGCGGGCGTCATCGGATTGGAGCTCGGCAGCGTATGGCGCCGACTCGGTGCCGAAGTCGTGGTGCTCGAGGCCATGCCAGGGTTCCTCGCCATGGCTGATCAGCAGCTTTCCAAAGAAGCACTGAAGCATTTCAAAAAGCAGGGTCTCGATATTCGTCTCGGTGCCAAGGTCACCGGTGCGGCGGTGAAGGCCGGCGCGGTCGATGTGACGTACACCGATTCGAGCGATGCCACGCAGTCACTCACCGTCGACAAGTTGATCGTGTGCATCGGTCGCCGCCCTTACACCGATAACTTGCTGGCTGAGGGAACGGGCGTGAAGCTCGATGCCCGTGGTTTCATCGAGGTGGATGAGCACTGTCACACCGGCGTCGAGAACGTCTGGGCAGTGGGCGATTGTGTGCGCGGCCCGATGCTCGCGCATAAGGGCAAGGAAGAGGGCGTGGCGGTTGCTGATCGCATCGCTGGGCTTTATTCACACGTCAATTACGATGCCATTCCCTCGGTGATCTACACCGCGCCTGAGATTGCTTGGGTCGGTCAAACCGAAGAGCAAGTGAAGGCGAGTGGTCGTGCCTACAAGGTCGGTAACTTCCCGTTCCTCGCCAGTGGTCGCGCGCGCGCGATGGAGGCCGGCCAAGGCTTCGCCAAGGTGGTCGTCGCTGCCGATGACGATCAGATCCTCGGCGTGCATATCATCGGTCCGATGGCGGGCGAGTTGATCGCCGAGGCCGTCTTGGCAATGGAGTATTCGGCGAGCGCCGAGGATCTACAGCGCACGATCCACGCTCACCCGACGCTCTCCGAGGCGCTGCACGAGGCAGCGTTGGCCGCCGACAAGCGCGCCATCGACATGCCGAATCGCTGACGCTCAGCGACGTTTCGGGTCGATCGACCAGCTCACCGTCAAACACCGCTCCGGGTGTGCGTGTCGCATGCGTTGCAGACTTGCGCAGCGCTCGGCGTGCACCGTGATGCCACGGCTCAACGTGATGTAGGCCGTCACGGGCTCAGGCGGTACGGGCGTGCAGCATTTACCGAAGGTGATCGGCAAGTTACCGATGCCTTCGAGAGCAATCGGTCCGTTCCCTTCGGCATGTTGTGCCGGCGTGCGGCGCGGTGCGATCGGCGTTGCGGGAGCGGTTTCTTTGGGGGTCACCCGACGCAGAACCGCAGCGGCGACCTGTGCCAGCGTCGTCTCGCCTTCGCCCAACCATCGATAGAGCTGGCTCGCATCCCCGGCTTTCAAATCGGCAGCTAACGCGGGCACGAGATCGAGACCCACACCGAGTCTCGCAAGTTCACGTTCGAGCAGTTGTCGTCCGGCGGCCTCGTTCTCTGAGGCATCGAGTCGCCTGAACCAGCTGCGCAGTTTGGCGCGGCTGCGCGGTGAAATCAGGAACCCCTCCTGTGTGAGCCAGTCGCGACTCGGGTTCTCCAGCTTCGAGGTGATGATCTCGACCACCTGTCCGTTGGCGAGCGGTTGCGTCAGCGTCACGATGCGGCCGTTGACCTTCGCGCCGCGGCAGCGGTGCCCGAGTGAGGTGTGCACCTGATAGGCGAAATCGAGCGCAGTAGCGCCTTGGGGCAGATCCACGACCTCGCCGCGCGGTGTCAGCGCGTACACACGATCTTCGAACAGCTCGGCGCGAACTCGGTCGAGAAAGTCTTGATCGCCGGCGCTGCTGGCGTCGGGCGTGTCGAGTAGCCGGCGGACCCATTCGATTTTCTTCTCGAAGCTGGCATCTCGCGCGCCGCCTTCCTTGTAGCGCCAATGCGCCGCAACACCGAGTTCAGCCTGTTGGTGCATCTCGAGGGTGCGGATCTGTACTTCGACGGGCACGCCTGCAGGGCCGATCACGGCGGTGTGGATCGAGCGATAAAAGTTATCTTTGGGCGTTGCGATGTAATCGTCGAACTCACCGCGGATGTAGGGCCAGTGACCGTGCACGACACCGAGTGCCGCGTAGCATTCGGCTACCGACTCGCACACGATGCGCACGGCTCGAAGATCGTAGAGTTGATCGAGGGTGAGTCGTTTGCGCTGCATCTTCCGGTGGATGCTGTAGATATGCTTGGCGCGGCCTTGTACCTCGGCATGCAGATGTTGCGCAGCCAGCAATTCCTGCAACTCGGCGACGAAGCGGGCAATGTAGGCTTCACGATCAGTCCGGCGTTCGGCCAAGGCTTTGGCGATCGATTGGTACGCCTCGGGCTCGAGATAGCGGAACGCGAGATCCTCGAGCTCCCATTTCACCTGCCAGACACCCAAGCGATGTGCGAGGGGTGCGAAGACGGCGCGAGCCTCGAGAGCGAGCCGTTCACGATCTTCGCGCGATGCTTCGCGAGCGAGGCGCAGTCGGGCCAGTTGGATGGCGATGCGCGCTACGATCAGTCGCGGGTCGGACGCGACGGCCAGTAGCATCTTGCGCAGCGTTTCGGCTTGCGAGCCGCGTGGCGTGACGCTCTCTTCCCAACGCATGTTGCCGCCGAAATCGCCAAGGCGTGCCAGTTGTTCGGCGATACCTCGACTGGTCGCACCGAAGTCGATCGGCACTTGCGCCGAATCGACCGCGGCTTCGTGCAGCAACACGCCGCAGGTCAGCTCTGAGTCTTCCGTGAGGTGTGCGACGACGCGTGCGGCGACCTGTGCCTGTTGCAGGTGCGCAGCCGAGGCGCCGACATGGCGCAGTGCGTCGGTCCATCGTTCGATGTCGAGGTTCAGCGCCTCGGGAACAGGCTCGGCAATTTGCACGGTGCGTCTCCGTTTCGGAGTATCATACGCAACTGGTTTTCCAGCCGTTTTTTCGGGGTCGCGGACGCATGTCGCGATATCGCTCCAAGTCTTGGCGCGCCTTCAATCCAGAGACCGCCACTGCGGCGGCCGGACCGACGCCAACGGCCATGACGGCTGACCTGACCGCGACGGTTCGCATCCTGGGGCTCGACCCAGGCTCGAGACGGACCGGTTTCGGAGTGATCGAAATTGGACCCGGAACGCAACGCTGCCTCGCCCAGGGTCGCATCGAAGTGGAAGGTCTTGAAGTGCAGGCGCGTCTGGCGCGTATTCATGCCGGTGTGTGTGAGCTCATCGCACAGTTTGCGCCCACCGAGGTGGCTGTCGAAAAGGTCTTCGTCAGTCGTAATGTCGATAGTGCCCTGAAGCTGGGACAGGCTCGTGGTGCGGCCCTCGCGGCCATCGGAGAGGCGATCGAGCTCGCCGAATACGCGCCGCGCGCAATCAAGCTCGCGGTGGTCGGTTTCGGCGGTGCGGACAAACTGCAGGTGGCTCACATGATGCGCAGCGTGCTTGAGATCGAGGGGCGTTTGACCGCCGATGCGGCCGATGCGCTCGCCGTGGCGCTTTGCCATGCGCACCATCGACGTTTGCGCGCGCTACTCGCGGCAGGTAATGCATGATCGGTTCGCTGACCGGCAAGATCGTCATCAAAGCACCACCCCAACTTTTGTTGGAGGTGGGCGGTGTCGGCTACGAGCTCGAGGCTCCGATGTCGACTTTCTACGGTCTGCCGGCCGTGGGAGAAACCACGCGCTTGCTGACGCATCTGGTCGTTCGCGAAGATGCCCATATTCTCTACGCGTTCGGCAGTCTCGAAGAGCGACGCTTGTTTCGCCACCTGCTGAAAGTGCAAGGCGTGGGTCCGAGGATTGCGCTCGCCATCCTATCGGGCACAACCGTCGAAGGATTTGCCGCCTGCGTACTCGCGGGTGATGCCGGTGCGCTGACGAAAATCCCTGGGGTCGGGCGCAAGACGGCTGAGCGACTCGTCATCGAAATGCGCGATCGACTCGAATCCGATCAAACCAATCCGACCGTTGCGGCGGAGATGTCGGTCGCTGGGCCCGAGGGCGAGGCGTTTTCGGCCTTGGTTGCCTTGGGCTACAAACCTGCGGAGGCGACGCGGCTCATCAAGGCGGTGGGCGCGGGCGCAACCAGTACCGAAGATCTCATCCGTAAAGCGCTGCAAGGGGCTGCCAAATGACTGAGCGCGTCATCAGTGCAGAGGGTTCGCGCGAGGAGGAGGCCATCGATCGGGCGATCCGGCCCAAGCGTCTGGCGGATTATGTCGGTCAGCGCCCTGTCAAGGAGCAGCTCGAGATTTTCATCGGCGCAGCACGCAGTCGCGGCGAAGCGCTCGATCACGTATTGATCTTTGGTCCGCCCGGTCTCGGCAAGACGACGCTGGCGAATATTTTGGCCACCGAGATGGGCGTCAACCTCAAGCAGACTTCGGGCCCCGTGCTGGAGCGACCCGGTGACCTTGCTGCGCTGCTGACGAATCTGCAGCCGCGCGACGTGCTGTTCGTCGATGAGATTCATCGCCTGTCACCCGTGGTCGAAGAAGTGCTGTACCCCGCGATGGAGGACTACCAGCTCGACATCATGATCGGCGAAGGGCCGGCAGCGCGTTCCATCAAACTCAGTTTGCCCCCCTTCACCCTAGTCGGTGCCACGACGCGTGCGGGCTTGTTGACTTCACCGTTGCGCGATCGCTTCGGGATCGTGCAGCGCCTGGAGTTCTACGACGTCGCCGATCTCACCGACGTCGTGACGCGTTCGGCCGGAATTCTTGGTGTGCCGCTCGTGGCTGAAGGCGCGAAGCGGATTGCCGAGCGCTCGCGCGGCACACCGCGTATTGCAAATCGTCTACTGCGGCGCGCGCGCGATTACGCTCAAGTGAAGGGCGATGGCACCATCACGGCGGCGATGGCGGGGGCCGCGCTCGATTTGCTCGAAGTCGATCCGCTCGGTTTTGATGTGCTCGATCGCAAGTTGCTCATGACGATCATCGACAAGTTTGAGGGTGGTCCGGTCGGCATCGATAGCCTGGCGGCGGCGATCGGCGAAGAGCGCGGCACCCTCGAGGATGTGATCGAACCGTTTTTGATCCAGAAGGGCTTTCTGATGCGCACGTCGCGCGGTCGCGTCGCGACCCGCAATGCCTATCTACACTTTGGGTTGACCCCGCCGGTGCGTCCCGCTTCGGCCATGCCCTTGTTCGGTGAGGATGCATGAGTCGATTGTTCGGCGAGAGCTGGCGCTGGCCGGTGCGAGTCTATTGGGAAGATACCGATGCCGGTGGTGTCGTTTACTACGCCAACTACCTGAAGTTCATGGAACGCGCTCGCACCGAATGGTTGCGCGCCCTCGGCGTATCGCAGTCATCGCTCGAGCGCGAGCGCGGTGTGCTGTTCATGGTGCTGCACGTCGAGGTCGATTATCGCTCGCCGGCGAGACTCGACGATGAGTTGATCGTCAGTTGTCGGGCGGCTCCCGACGGTCGTACGAGTGCGATCTTCGAGCAGGCCATCCATCGCGCCGATGGGGAACTTCTGATCGAGGGTCGAGTCCGTGTGGTTTGTGTCGATGCCAAGTCGCTGCGTCCGCGGCGCATGTCGGAGTATCTGCCTTGAATGATTTGTCTATTTTGCGCTTGATCGCCGAGGCCACCATCGTGGTTCAGGCCGTGATGGCGTTGCTGCTGGCGGCCTCCGTCTATTCTTGGGGCATCATTTTCCGTAAGCGTAAAGTGCTGCGATCGGCGTCGGACGATCTGCAACGCTTCGATCGAGAGTTTTGGTCGGGCGGCGATCTGGCTGCGCTCTACAAGAGCATCGAGGCCCGGGGGAGAGCGGCGGGAATCGACAGCATCTTCCAGGCAGGCTTCCGTGAATTCGCGCGCCTGAAGCAGCAGGGCGTCGACAGTGCAGACGTCTTGCTCGAGGGTGCGCGCCGAGCGATGAAGGCCCAGCAGATCAAAGAAATCGAGAACCTGGAGCAGGGCCTATCGAACCTCGCGACGGTGGGTTCTACGAGCCCTTACGTGGGGCTCTTCGGGACCGTGTGGGGCATCATGCATGCCTTCGTCGGCTTGGGCTCGGTGCAGCAGGCAACGCTTGCCACGGTGGCGCCGGGTATCGCCGAGGCGTTGATTGCCACCGCGATCGGCCTGTTCGCGGCGATTCCTGCCGTCGTCGCCTATAACCGCTATGCTGATCAGGTGTGGCGTCTCGAAAGTCGCTACGACGCCTTCATGGAAGAGTTCTCCACCATTCTGCAGCGTCACGCGACGCGCAGCGTGAGTTGAGGTCAAAGAACCGCCATGGCACAGCTGAAGCGCGGCCGCCGCCCGATGAGCGAGATCAACGTCGTTCCCTACATCGACGTGATGCTCGTGCTGCTCATCATCTTCATGGTGACCGCACCGTTGTTGACGCAAGGGATCAAGGTCGATTTGCCGCAGGCGGAAGCCGAAGCGATCGACCCTGACGATTTCAAAAACACGCCGCCGATCGTGATCTCCATCGATGCCGACGGCCGGTTGTTCCTAAACCAAGGCGAAAGCCCGAGCGAGGCTCTCGATGACGTCATGCTGGAATCGCGCGTGGCGGCTCTACTGCGTCGAACGCCCGGTGTGCCGGTATTCGTCAAAGGCGATCGAGCCGTGGCATACGGGCGCGTCGTCGAGGCGATGGTTCTCTTGCAGCGCGCCGGTGCCGCCAAGGTCGGATTTTTGACCGAGCCTCTGCCGCGCTCATGACCTCGCAAGCGGGGCGTTGGCGACCCTTCATCCTCTCGGCGTTGTTGCACGGCGTATTGGTGGCTGTGATCGTGGCCGGGGGGTGGTGGGTGACGTCTGCCTCGACACCACCACTGCAGACGCTCGCGATCGAGGCGACCGTCGTCGATGCGAAGGAGATCGGCGCGCTGCGACCCAGTCGGCAGCCGCCGATCGCACCGCAGCCCGAGCCAGAGCCCGAGCCAGCATCCGAGCCTGAGCCAACACCCGAGCCTCCAGCGGAGCCCGCGCCGCCGAAGCCTGATCGTGCCAAGGAGCAAGCGCAACGCGAAGCGGAAGCCAAGCGCGTGGCCGAGGTGAAACGCAAGGCGGAGGCTGAAGCCAAACGTAAAGCGGAGGCCGACGCGAAGCGTAAGGCCGAGGCAGAGGCCGAGGCGAAACGTAAAGCGGAAGCGGAGGCTGAGTCCAAGCGCAAGGCGGCGGCAGAGGCAGAAGATCGGCGCATCAAGGCCGAGCGCGAGGCGGAGTTACAGCGTGCGCTGAGCGCCGAGGAGGATCGTCGCAATGCATCGCGCCTCGCCGGTCTCGGTGCACAATGGGCTCAGGCCATTCAAGCGCGCGTGCAACGTGCTTGGATACGCCCGCCGAGCGCAAGGGCAGGGCTCGACTGTCTGGTCGTCGTCACGCAGGTTCCGGGTGGCACGGTGGTGCGCGCCGAAGTGCGCACTTGCAATGGCGATGAAGCGGTCAAGCAGTCGATCGAAGCGGCGGTGTTCCGTGCTTCGCCTCTACCGCCACCGCCGGATCCGGCCCTGTTCGAGCGTACTTTGGAGTTGAGGTTCAGACC
>JACCED012418614.1_pt1 | contig 24753 bp, 18 predicted proteins | sample 7455021 | NCBI WGS metagenome assembly JACCED01 (sample SAMN15323456, study PRJNA562643) | freshwater metagenome | isolation source: river surface water | place: USA:Blue River Watershed | collected 2017-08-19
CTGCGAAGTCTTTTATACTTTAAGGCAGCGTCAAGAGCTTGCTCTTGTAAGCTGACGAAAAGTATAAAAGAGAAACAAAAGTTTCACTTTTGTTTCAAAGACTTTGGTCAAAGAGAATTTTTGGGATGCTGGAGCGTAGCGACAGCAATCCTATTTATTTAGGGAAGTCAACGAACAAAGTGAGTTGACAATCCAATGACTTTGATCAAAGAGACCTTCTGGGATGACAATGCTTCGCATTGGCAATCCAAATGGTTGTTATAAAAACAACCATCAAATACTTCTACAATACAGACAATACTTTATTTCTTGCAAAAGAGCAAGCGCCTAATATTCCGGCTTTCTCTCCAAGCTTTGATATTTTTAATTTAGTATCCGTATTTACCAAGCTCAAAGAATATTTATTGATTGCACTTCTCGTTGGTAGGCGCAAATAATCTGCAGTTTCAGAAAGTGTTCCGCCTAAAATAATTAATTCGGGATTAAAAATATTAATTAAACCGGCTAATGCTTTGCCTAAATTTTCGCCTAATTCAGCCAATAATTCAATGCATAAATTATCTTCATTATTTGCAGCTTGAATAATATCATTCAGTGTTAAACTCTCTAATGATTTATTTTTCTTCAATAATACAGACGTGGATCCTTGCTTTATTTTCTCTTTAAATTTTCGAATGAGGGAAGCGCCGGATGCTTCTGTTTCTAGGCAACCCTTTTTACCGCACTGACATATGATTTCATTATCAAAAAAAGGAATATGGCCAAACTCGCCACTAAATCCAGATTTACCATAATACATTTCACTGTCAATTAGAATACCAAGTCCTATTCCATAATCCACGTTCACAAATAATACATTTTTTTCTGAATTAACTTCTCCAAAATAAAACTCACCAAAAGCCAATGCTCTCGAATCATTTTCTAAAAATGTTTTGATGCCAATTTTATTTTGAATGATACTTGATAATGGGTCTTCTTGAAAATGAAAAAAGCTATAACTATATCCGATACTGTTTTTTATTCTTCCCGTAAGGTTAACCCCAAGGCTTAAAATTTTTTCTTTTTTTACAGGGGTATCCTTAACAAATGCTTGTATGATTTTGATTAACTGATCAAGTGATTCCTGTGTATTTTCTAGTTTAAATGGAATTCTATTTTTTTGTGTAACTAGGTTTTTTTTGAAATCTAACAGACCAATATTGACGTAGTATTTTTTTACATCGACACCCAAAAAAAAGCAGGCATCTGCCACTAAGCCAAATTTGCTGGCTTTTCTGCCGCCAGTGGAATTGATTTTACCGTAATCCCTTAGTAGGCCATCTGCTATTAATTCAACAACCAAACTGGTGGTTTTTGGCACGCTTATATTTAGTTCCTTGCTTATTTCTGTGATGGAGGATGACTCTTTGTGATCTAATATCTTGAAAATCAACTTTTTAAGTACTTTATTTTTCAAGGCAACCCCCGTTGAATTGTCATCGTTGAATACATCTTTTAAAAAATGGGGCTTATGCATGATATGGTTTTGATAGCTAGTAAGATAGCAAATTACTCAAATTCGAAAAAATTTCTATTAAATACCACTTAATAAATAAAAAAAATTAAAAAGTATGGCGAGGATTGTAAAAAATATTTAATTTACATACATATTTATTTAACTCATACATAGAGGGAATATGTTGTCGAATAATGCTACTTCAGAGGCTGCTCAATCATTAAAGAGCTATTCACTTCAGTATAAAACTGAATTGTTGGATTCAATTCTTCCTTTTTGGATGAAACATAGCATAGATCAGCAAAACGGTGGTTTTTTTACATGTCTAGATCAATTTGGTCAAGTATATGATACCGATAAATTTATTTGGCTCCAAGGAAGACAGGTTTGGTGCTTTGCTTATATGTATAACAACATTGAAAAAAAACAAGAATGGTTGGACATCGCAAAGCATGGTGCAGATTTTTTGATAAAGCACGGAAGGGACGAAGAAGGTAACTGGTATTTTTCTCTTACTGAAGAAGGTAAACCTCTTGTTCAACCTTATAATATTTTTAGCGACTGCTTTGCCACAATGGCCTTTGCTGCACTAGATAAAGCATCTCCATCCGACGAATATAAAAAAATCGCACTTACAACTTTTAATAATATCATAGCGCGTAGGCAAAATACAAAAGGGAAGTACAATAAAAATTTTCCTGGCACTAGATCTTTAAAAAACTTTAGTCTGCCAATGATTTTATGTAATTTATCATTGGAGCTTGAGCATATCATTGGAAAAGAAAAAGTGAATGAATTAGTTCCAGATATTATTCACGAAGTGATGGAAGTTTTTTATCAGCCCAAATTAGGGTTGGTGCTAGAAAATGTAAATATTGATGGATCGTTTGCTGATTGTTTCGAAGGTCGTTTAATGAATCCAGGTCATACCATTGAGGCGATGTGGTTTATTATGGATTTAGGGATTAGGCTCAATGATACATCATTGATTGATAAAGCAGTTACCATCATGTTAAATACGCTAGAATATGGATGGGACAAGGAGTACGGAGGAATTTTTTACTTTCTTGATATTCAAGGGCATCCCCCTCAACAACTAGAATGGGATCAAAAATTATGGTGGGTGCATGTAGAAGCATTGGTAGCGCTAGCAAAAGGATTCCAGCATACTGGTGATATGCGTTGTAAAGAATGGTTTGATAAAGTGCATGACTATACATGGAGTCATTTTAAAGATCAACAATACGGAGAGTGGTTTGGTTACTTAAATAGGCGCGGAGAAGTTTTATTGCCATTGAAAGGCGGAAAATGGAAAGGTTGTTTTCATATCCCGCGCTCATTGTATCAAGTATGGAAAACATTAGAAACTTTATAAATTAATTTCAAGATTGCTACATAAAATCAAATACCATTTTTATTTTTTGCTAGTCTTACTAGTCACTAATTCAGTGCATGCTCAAATTATGGAGACTGATGTATTGGTTATTGGTGGTGGTGCAAGTGGGGTGTCTGCAGGATTGCAAGCTGGTAGACTTGGCGTAAAAACAATTATTGTTGAACCTACTACTTGGCTTGGTGGCATGGTTACTGCTGCTGGCGTTTCTGCATTTGATGGAAACCATGATTTACCTTCTGGTATTTTTGGGGAGTTTAGAAATAAACTTTACCAGGTGTATGGTAATCCTGAAAATGTATCAACAGGATGGGTAAGTATGACACTATTTGAACCGCATGTAGGCGATAGTATTTTTAAAAAATTAGTTGCTTCAGTTCCAGCCCTTAAGGTATTATATAGCCATCAATTTGTAAAAGTGTTGAGAAATGGGAATACTATAATGGGTGCTGTTTTCACGAATAAACAAAACAATCAAGTAGTTACCATTCATGCAAAGCAAGTTATCGATGCAACCGAGTTAGGTGATGTTTTTGCCAATGCTGGTGTTCCATATGATTTAGGCATGGAAGCAAGTACTGTTTCTGGCGAAAATGTAGGTGTTGAAAAGTCTAGTGATATTATTCAAGACCTCACATATACCGCTATATTAAAAGACTACGGTGTTGGTCAAGATAAAACCATTGCAAAACCTGCTGGTTACGACCCTTCCGAATTTGATGGTTCTTGTACCGATTACTATATAGATAAATCACGTAAGAAGCCCTCTGTTGATTCTAAAAAAATGCTTGACTATGGCAAATTGCCCAATAACAAGTATATGATCAATTGGCCAATTTATGGTAATGATATCTACCTGAATTTAGTAGAGATGGATGAAGCTGCAAGGCAAACAGCTTTGATTAAAGCAAAAGAGCAAACACTACGCTTCGTTTTTTTTATTCAACATCAATTGGGGTATAAGCATTTTGGTTTTGCTGATGATGAATTTCCAACAGCTGATCAGTTTCCATTAATTCCATACTATAGAGAAGGTAGAAGGGTAAAAGGTTTGGTGCGATTTAATATTAGACATATTGCCAAGCCTTTTGACGGCGATATGCATTTAAATAGAACCGGTATTGCTGTTGGAGATTATCCAATTGACCACCATCATAAAAAGAATGCAAGTGCGCCTCAGCATTTAGATTTTTATCCGGTACCTTCTTTTAATATACCCCTTGGTGCCATTATTCCGGATGGATACAATGGCTTAATTGTGGCAGAGAAAGGGATTAGTGTTTCAAATGTTGTCAATGGAACCACAAGATTACAACCTGCCGTAATTCTTATTGGGCAAGCAGCCGGAACTTTGGCGGCACTCTCTGTTCAGCAATCAAAAAACGCTGCTGCTATTTCTGTTAGAGCGGTTCAACAAAGTTTGTTGAAGTCTGGCGCCTTTATTATGCCTTATTGTGATGTTCCAATAACACACCCTGATTTTTTAGCTGCTCAAAAAATTGGTGCAACAGATATTTTAAAAGGAGAGGGCGTGCCTTATAATTGGGCCAATAAAACATTATTTCATCCAGACTCATTGGTGGATGCTTTTTCATTGGCTAAAGATTTGGAAATCATATTCAAGGTTCCTTTTACAGTGAATACTAAGCAGTTGTTTATTGAAGATGCTTTAAACATAGTTGCTCATATTTCAAAAGTTTTATCTGAGGGTAAAACAAATGAACAATTTGAAAACAATTTGCGTTCTATACATGCTAAAAAGTATAAAAAAGAACAGGCATTAACAAGAATCCAATTTGCAAAATTATTGGATGAAACAGTACATCCTTTTGAAAAAATGGATGTAAATCACTATGGAAAATTTAAACAATCATACTAACAAAAAAACGATCGCTCATGAAAAAATCTTTACTCTCGTGCGTTTTGCTACTTTTTATTATAGGTAGTGCTGTTGCGCAACAAATGAGGGTTTCCGGAAAAGTAACCAGTAATAGTTCTGGCAATGCTGTTGAAGGGATATCTGTAACGGTAAAAGGCGCTAAAACTGGAACAGCTACAAGTGCCACCGGTGATTACATAATCTCTGTAAATAAAGGTGCCACTCTTGTATTTTCTGGCTTAGGTTTTGCAAGTCAAGAAATTAAAGTAACTGGCCCGGTACTCGATGTTGTTTTACAGGTTACTGTAGGTGACATTGGTGAAGTAGTAGTAGTTGGATACGGTACACAGAAAAAAGCAAGTTTAACAGGCTCGCTAGTTACACTTAACAATGCTGCTTTAAACCGCAGACAAGTAACTAGTACTAGCCAAACTTTACAAGGTCTTGCACCTGGGGTAACTGTTCAGCAACAATCTGGTAGACCTGGCGCCGATGGAGCAAGTATTGTTATTCGTGGACAAGGTTCAATTTCTGGAAGTAATGCGCCATTAATTATCGTGGATGGATTGGCTGTTGGTTCTTTAGATCAAATTGATCCAAATGCAATTGAAAGCATCACGCTTTTAAAAGATGCGGCTTCAACCTCTATTTATGGTAACCGTGCTTCTGGTGGTGTTGTTTTAGTTAAAACAAAAAGAGCAAGTGAAAAAGGTCTTAAACTGAGCTATAATTCTTTTGTATCTAAGCAATCTGCAACAGCAATTCCAGATAGAGTTAGTGCGATTGATCATATGACATTGAGTAATGTTGCAGAACAAAATAGAACGGGTAATCCATCAGCTAGTGTATTTCCTCAAGTATTAATTGATAGATATAAAACGACCCCTGCTAACAATTTAGATATTATTGATACTGATTGGTTAAAAGAAGTGCTTACCAATAATGGAATGCTTCAAAACCATAACGTTCAGTTATCTACATCAACTGATAAAATTAATTTATTCTCTTCCTTTACTTACTTGAAGCAACAAGGGCTTATTCAGAACAGTAGTTTTGAAAAATACGATGTTCGTTTAAATCCAGAATTCAAAGTAAATAGTAAATTAACTTTAGTGGGTATTTTTGGTTACAATACCAACACCACTATCAATCCTTCTACAGGTTCTGCAGAATTTGTAATTAGACAAGCTATTGGTTTACCAGCTATCGGAGGTGGTAAGTATGGTCCAGGTATGTATGGAACAGCTGGTCAATCAAATAACCGTAATCCTATTGCAATGGCAGAAGCTACTGGTAATTCGGTGAGCATGGGTAATACATTGCTAACAAGATTTGGTTTTAACTTTAAACCAATTAACGGTCTTGAAATTGAAGGTTATTGGGGACGTCAGGTTGCCAATCCTACTACAAAAACTTTTGTGTCAAATGCCGAAATCTATCAGCCTAATTTGACAACATCTTCTTATTCACTTATTAGTACATGGCCAGGAACAACTAGTTTGTCGCAAGCCTATTCAAACAATGTGTATAAGACTTATTTAGGTCAGGCTACTTATTCTAAAAAACTTGGTAACCATTCATTAAAAGTTTTAGTTGGTGGACAGTCTGAGTTATTCACAAATTCATTTTTTGGTGCTTCCAGAACTGGATTTGTTAATCCAAACCAACCTTATTTGAATTTAGGATCTGGTATTAGAGATAATAATGCAGGTGCTTCAGAATTGGCATTGGCTGGATTCTTTACGCGTTTTAACTATAGCTTTTCCGACAAATATTTTATTGAATTAAACGGAAGAAGAGATGGTACGTCTCGTTTTTCTCAAGCTTTAGATAAGCAATGGGGTAATTTTGGTGCAGTTTCTGCAGGTTGGATTTTCTCAAAAGAAGGCTTTATGAAAAATGTTAAATTCATAGACTTTGGTAAATTAAGAGGATCTATTGGTGGAAATGGTAACCAGAATATTGGAAATAATTATGCGTTTGATGCGTTTTATGCGCAATCTAATTATAGCAATCCTACTAATGGTACGAATGCCTATTTTGCTAATACGACCAACCTGGGTGTTGCACTATTGCAATTTGCAAATCCATCATTAAGCTGGGAAACATCTAAGCAAATGAATATTGGTTTAGACATCACTTTTGCAAAGCATTTTACTGTTACTGCAGACTACTACGAAAAAACATTGAAAAATATGTTATTGCAAAGAACATTGCCTCAGTCGGCTGGTGGATTATCTAATCCATTTGTGAATGCTGGTAATATGGAAAATAAAGGCTGGGAATTTTCATTAAACTATAAGAATAAGTTTGGTAAGTTGGGTGTAGATGTTACAGCAATGATTTCTGATGTAAAAAATACTGTAACGGGCTTAGTTGAAGGAACACCATTTATTGGTGATGGAATTAGAACAGCACCTGGTCAGGCTTTAGGTTCTTATTTTGGATATGTTTCTGCTGGTTATTTTAGCGACTCAACAGATATCAAATCTTCTCCTGTTCAATTTGGAATACCTTGGAATCCAACTTCAGCAACAGTTGGTCCAAAGCCAGGTGATGTAAAATATAAAGATGTTAATGGTGATGGAAAAATTGATGCCAACGATCGTACCTTTATTGGTAATGCGTTTCCAAGATATGAGTACAGCATTAATGTAAATTTAACCTATGCCAATTTTGATCTAAACATTTTTGGTCAGGGTGTAGGACAGCGTAATAACTATTTGAGTGGAACAGGAGCTGTTCCTTTTGCAAGTGGTGATTTTGCTGCTTCGTTATTAGATATACATAAAAATTATTGGAGACCTGATAATCAAAATGCAGATTTTCCAAGACTGCTTCCTTCTGGTTCTGGCGGCAACAACTTTTTATTAGCTTCTCAGTGGTTAAGAAGTGCTGCTTATTTCAGAATTAAGAATGTGAATTTAGGATATACCGTGAAAAAACAGTGGTTGGATAAAGCAAAAATTAGTGCGTTGCGTGTATTTGTTAGCGGATCTAATTTGTTAACAATATCTAAAGCATGGAAAGGATTTGATCCAGAAATCAACAATGCTAATGCTGAATTCTATCCATTAATGCGTACGTATACTGCAGGTATTAATGTAACCTTCTAATTGAAAAATTAAAATCATTACAATGAAAAAATATATCGTTATACTACTTTCGCTCTCTGCTTTTGCGATTAGTGGTTGTCAAAAATTCTTAGATCGTAAACCTTTGGATGCGTCCTCTTCATCCACCTTTTTGAGCAATCAATCAGAGATGGAGCAAGGTTTGATTGGAACCTATGCCGCTGCAATGTGGGTGTTTCCAAATAATACACCACTTCTTTTTGCAGTAGAATCTTCTACTGACATGGCCATAAAGCGTGGCGGTAATGCAGAAGATCAAATTGCAATGGGTGATGCGGGTCCTTTCCTTTTTAATAATTCACTACCTATCACTTGTTGGAATCAAGCGTACAGATTGGTTCAAAGAGCCAATCAACAAATTGCTGGTATGGAAAATGGTAAGGCAAACGTACCTGTAACAACCTTTAATAGAATAAAAGCAGAAGCACTTGTTTTAAGAGCTTGGGGTTACTATCATTTAATGGGTTGGTTTGGTGATATTCCATATTATAGAACCATGCCTGGTGTAGATGTTTTACTATCTGCTAAAAGAACACCTACTGCTACAATTGTAGCTGATATGTACAAAGATTTAGATGAAGCTGCTGCTGCTTTCGATGCTGCAGGAACTGGAGCTGTTCAAGCCTTAGGTAGAGTAAACAAAGGCGTGGCTTTAGGTTTAAAAGCTAAATTGGCAATGCTTATAAAAGATTACACAACTGCAGCTGCTGCATCAAAAGCTGTTATTGACGGAGGTAATTATAACTTAAATCCAAGCTATCGTAACCTCTTTTCTTTAGCTGGTCAACAAGGTAATGCTAACAGAGAAATCATGTTCATTCAAACCTATCCACTGGATGTAAATGAGCCACAAAATTGGGGCCCAATTTTAGGTGTGCCTCGTCAGGTTACAAACTCACAAAGTAGTCATTTCCCTTCTCAACAGTTAGTAGATCAATTTGAAGATCAAGCAGGACTCCGTATTGATGCCTCTACTATTTATGATCCAGCAAACCCGCGCGTAAATAGAGATCGTAGATTGGGTTGGAGTATTTATATGGCAGGGGATACAATGGTGCACTTTGCATCTAAAACTGCTGCGCTTCCTTATAATAACCTACGTGAAAGAACCATCTTTGGTTTTTACACCAATACACGCAGAAAGTTTAATTGGAATACGGGTGTATATGATAACGTAACTACAAATAATGATTGGATTGGTGCTCAAGCTGCTGGAATTCAATGGCAGGTTAGTGCAACTGGTAGCATTGGTGGTGTTGGTTATGTATGGAATAAATACAACGATACAACGCAGTATACTTTTGAATCCAAAGTTGGTTTCATTCTTATGCGCTATGCCGATATTTTACAAACATATGCTGAGGCAAAAATTGAGTTAAATCAAATTGATGCAACAGTTACAGCTGCAATTAATCAAGTGCGTGCTAGATCTGGTCAGCCTGCTGTTGCTGCTGGTTCTCAAAGTGCTATGCGTACAATCATTAGAAGAGAGCGTGCTGTTGAATTTGCTGGCGAAGGTTTACGATTATTTGATTTAAGAAGATGGGATATATATGCTAAAGCAAATAGTATGCCTGTTATTGGTGCTGCACTAAATCCGGCAGTTGTTCCAGCAAGACCTACTTTTGATGCAGATAATGTGCCAAATTATTCTGCTAGTTTAACAACTCGAATTGCATTTAGAAATCAAACTAGGGTGAATTCAAATGTTAAATATAAACTTTGGCCAATTCCTCAATCAGAAATTGATAACAATCCAAACCTAACCCAAAATCCAGGTTGGTAGTGATTGTTACTGCAACTCATAAAAAAAGCCATTACATTGTAATGGCTTTTTTTATTGAATCTATTTAGTTTAAAATAAATTTAAGAATACCCCCTTCTAATATTTCTTGATGGGTAATAAATCCATTTGTAAGTTTTCTATTATTTAAATAGACGCTTGATACGTATTTTTCTGAAAGCTTGGTTGATTTGTTTTCAATTGTTTGTATTGTCAATATTTTTTTATTTGGAAGCGTAATGCTTGCATTTTTAATTAAGGGTAAACCAAAAACATATTGCCCTGCCGACGGGTTCATTGGGTACATCCCAAGTGCACTCCAAATATACCATGCGCTCATTTGACCGCAGTCATCGTTTCCTGTTAATCCGTCAGGCCCCGTTTTATACATGCTATCTGTAACCACTTTTACCCACTTAGCAGTTTTTTGGGGATGACCTAAAGCGGTATACATATAAATGATATGGTGGCTGGGCTCGTTGCCATGCGCATATTGGCCAATGAGGCCTGATACATCGGCAGAAGTGTTTTCTCCGTGTAATTCTGAAGGCGCCATAAATAAATCGTCTAATTTTTTTACTAGGTTTTCTTTACCCCCGTACAATTTTGCTAAGCCTTCTACATCATGGGGTACAAAAAAACTATGTTGCCATGCTGTTCCCTCAATATATTGTCCATCAAAGCCATGTTCAGATAATAATGGATCAAATGGTTCTATAAATTTTCCATTACTATCTTTTGCTCTCATAAATCCGGTACTAGAATCAAACAGCACTTTATAACTTTGAGCACGCTGCATAAATAGGTTGTAATCTGAAATTTGATTCAATTTTTTTGCTACTTGTGCTATACACCAATCATCAAAAGCATATTCTAAAGTCATGGTCACACTCCAGCCATGTTTATCTTGCGGTACATATCCATATTGTATATAAGCTGGCGTTCCTCTTATTTTTTGATACGCAGATTTCTTCATGGCCTCATATGCAAGATTATAATCAAAGCCTTTGATGTCTTTTAAAATGGCGTCCGCAATAATTGGAATGCTATGATAACCTGTCATGGTATTTGCTTCCCATGTACTTAAATCCCAAACAGGCAATAATCCATTGTCTTCATATAATTGGAGCATGCTATTAATCATGTCTGGCAAACGGTCTGTTTGCGTAATCGTAAATAAAGGGTTTAGTGCCCTAAATACGTCCCATTGAGAAAAAACGGTATACTTTTCCTTTCCTTTTATAAATTTCTTTTGAAGATTGTCATGGGTTTGATATGCACCGCTGGCATCACTATGCACCACTGGCGCTAGACAGGTTCTGTAAAGTGAGGTATAAAATTTAGTTGCTAAAGCTTTGTCGTTTGTGTTAATTTTTATTTTTTGTAATTCCTTTTCCCATAGTGATTCTGCACTTTTTGCAGTTGCATCAAATGTTGCTGCATTGGATACATTTAATTCTAGTAAAGCATTTTCTTCACTCACCGAACTAATGGATACGCGCACTTCTAATGGGCTAGCAGTTGTAAACTTTACGGCGGCTTTTAATTTATTTCCAATGGCCGTGTTGCCATTGCGTACCGAATCGTTAACAAAGGTTACAGATTGAAAACCATGGTTGAATCTTGCTGCAAAATATACTTTTTGTCCTTTAGCCCATCCAGTACTGTACCTATATCCAATAATGGTAGAGTCATTTAAAATTTTTAGTGAACCGCTCGTTGTTTTATCCCAATTAATTTGAAAGCCCATGTCAAGCAATAGCCACCCAATATTTGTTGGATAGCTATACCTATGAAAGCCAGTTCGCTTGTTGGCAGTTAATTCGCATTTAATTTTATTGTCTAATTGAACTTGGTAATAACCGGGTTTAGCAGATTCGTTTTTATGCGAAAATGGAAATTTACTTTTATCCTTTCTTATGGTGGAAGTGTCTGTCATTGGAAGTATCGAAATATCGCACCAATCTCCAATACCAGTGCCACTTAAATGCGTATGGCTAAATCCTGCAATTGTATTACTGCTGTAGTGGTAACCACTGCACCAATCCCAGCCCTCTTCGCCATTGTCCGGACTTAATTGTACCATGCCAAAAGGTATGGTAGCACCTGGATATACATGCCCGTGTCCACCGGTGCCCAAAAAAGGATCTACAAATGAAGTTAATTTTTGCGCATCACTAATTTTTGAAATAAAAATCAGCAAGAAAGAAAGTAAACAAAGTTTATGCAATTTCATGTAGGCTTATTTTATGTATGGATACAATCCTTGGAACCAGCTAAGTTTATCTTTTACACCTTCATAAAAGAAAAATACTTCGCCCTTAAATCCTTTATTTCTATTGCTCTGAATAAATTGCGACATCAATCCATCACTCTGAATGGTTGCGCCTGATTTTACCAATACGCCTGGATAAAATGCTACTGCATTATTTTTGTAAAAAGATTTTTGTTGATTGAGTACATTGTCATAATCAGCCAAGGTATATCTGTAGCACTGCGGCATAACTGCATCTACCCAGCTGCTATCAACCCAAGTAGGCCAGTCTTGTAAATATTCATTGATACTAAATGGATACGGACTCGGCGACATACTAAAAACAATAGCGGGTTTAATAGCTTTTACTTCATTTCTTAGTCTTTTTACAAAAGCATTTAATTTATTGGCTCTCCATCTAATCCAGCCAGCATCAGTTCCACTTCCGGGAGGAGAGGCGCCGGCATGTTCTGCCTTGTATAACGAAATGGTGTAAGGATCATAACCACCATTCGATGGGAGTGCAGGTAATCTATCATCTCCTTGAACTCCATCAACTTCATATTTTGTTACAACCTCTTTAAATAAATCAATCATGTATTGTTGTACTTCTGGATGTATGCCGTTTAGCCAATCAAATCCATTTTTTACAACCAGTTGACCATTAATATCTCTTGCTGCCCATGAAGGTTTTGCAGCTACAATAAGTCCTCCATTGGCACTAAAGGATGATGAAAACCCATACTCAAACCAAGCATGCACTTTAATTCCTACTAATTTTGCTTCATCAATGCATTCCTGTAACGGATCTCTTCCAGCATATCTTTCAAGTTGTCGCACTCCAATTAAGCTATGCATAACATTACTCGGATAAATCGTTCTTGCATTGTTATATACGACAACATATATGTTATTGATACCTGCGTTTTTGCAATTTGTAACCATTGCCTTTACATTGTCTCTGCTATCTAATGCTGTACTAGCGGCTGTGGTTATCCATGCTCCGCGAACAGCATTAGGATCCCAAACCGGTGTAGGTCGGGGTGGAGTAGGCGGTGTTGTACCTCCTGTTTTTCCCTTGGAGCAAGCAAACAAAAAAATACTGGCAAAGCATAAATGAATGGGCCAAAATTTGAATAATTGTACTGATGAAAAACGCATATTTATTTCAGTTTTCTGATAATTATTTTTAAACTTAATAAAAAAAATTATAAATTCATATTAAGTTATGAAATATATTAATTTATTGACTTTCTGTATTAAATAACACTAAATAAAAGCCATTTTGACAAAAAAATCAACTTCAAATAGGTCTCCCATTTTTTGGATTCCAAGTACTTGGTTTGCCATGGGACTTCCGTTTGTCGCATTGTCTACCTCTAGTTCAATTATGTACAAAAACATGGGGATTTCTGATTCTCAAATCGCATTTTGGACTTCAATTATTATGTTACCATGGTCTATCAAGCCATTATGGGGTCCATTTTTGGAGATGTATAAAACAAGAACTTTTTTTGTTTATACCACACAAATTTTTACTGGCTGTTTATTTGGATTGGTAGCACTAACCTTAAAAATGGATCATTTTTTTAGTTTGAGTATTGCCGTATTATCGATCATAGCATTTAGTGGGTCTACCCATGACACTGCTGCAGATGGTGTGTATTTAAATGAACTATCATCAAAATTGCAGGCAAAATTTGTAGGGTGGCAAGGGGCATTTTACAATCTTGCTAAATTGCTTTCAGGGGGCGCATTGGTTTATCTTGCTGGCGAACTAGAAAAAAAATATGGTATTGCAAATGCTTGGATGACAGTAATGTTTATTTATGGCATCATTATGATTGTGCTTGGGATTTACAATATGAAAATGCTTCCCAATGATAGTAGAGATGCAGAAATTCAAACTAAACAAGAAGGATTGAATACGTTAAAAGATGTAATCATTACTTTTTTTCAGAAAAAGAATATTTGGTACAGCTTAATGTTTATCATCTTTTACCGTTTTGCTGAAGGACAGGCCATTAAAATAACGCCTTTGTTTTTTAAAGCCGCAAGGGTTGATGGTGGATTGGGTTTAAGTACTTCCGAAATTGGTGTGTTATATGGTGTTGTGGGTGCTGCTTCCTTTGTTTTAGGTTCAATTGGCGCTGGATATTTTGTTTCAAATAAAGGGCTCACAAAGAAAACACTGATGATGCTTTGCGCTTTTTTTAATATTCCTTTTATTGCATATACTTTTTTAGCAATTGCGCAACCCGTTAATATTAATATTATTGGACTTGCTGTAGGCGTTGAGTATTTTGGCTATGGCTTTGGTTTTGTGGGTTTGATTTTATTTATCATGCAAAATATCGCCCCTGGAAAATACAAAATGGCGCATTATGCTTTTGGCAGTGGTTTAACAAGTTTAGGATTTATCATTCCATCTATGATTAGTGGATTTGTAAGTGATTATTTGGGTTACAAAGAATTCTTTATCTGGGTTTTAATTTCTACCATACCCGCTTTTTTAATTACCTGGCTTGTTCCATTAAATAGTGAAGCGGTTACTGAAAAACAAAACGATTAAACGATGTTAATTACAGGCACTTTTATTGATGAAATCAGTCATGATATCCCTCACCAAAACTGGGGTCCTGCCGAATGGGAAAAGGATTTTCAGCATATGAAAGCCGCCGGGATTGATACGGTGATTGTTATTAGGTGTGGGTATAGAAGATTTCTTACCTATCCATCTCAATACTTGATGGACAAATTTGGATGTTACAATCCTCCCATTGATTTGATTGATTTGTATTTACATCTTGCCGAAAAATATGGAATGAATTTATATTTTGGTTTGTACGATAGTGGAATTTATTGGGATACTGGAAACATGCAAATTGAAATTGACGTAAATAAATTTGTAATTGAAGAAGTATGGAAGCTATATGGACACCGAAAAGCATTTAAAGGATGGTATGTAAGTACCGAAATTAGCCGTAAAACAAAAGGTGCAATTGAAGCATTTAGTAGTTTAGGCAGTATGTGTAAAGAAATTAGCCAGCAACTACCCGTATTTATTTCTCCATGGATAGATGGTAAAAAATCTGTTATGGCAAGTACATCGGCCTTATCAAAAGCGGATGCTATTTCAGTGAAAGAGCATGAACAGGAATGGAATGAAATCTTTGATGGCATACATCAATCTATTGATGCTGTTGCATTTCAGGATGGTCATGTCGATTATTATGAGTTAGATCAATTTTTGGCAGTCAATAAATTATTGGCAGATAAGTATAAGCTTCAATGTTGGACAAACACCGAGTCGTTTGATAGAGACATGCCCATCAAATTTTTGCCCATCAAGTTTGAAAAATTAAAACTGAAATTGGAAGCTGCAAAAAGAGCTGGATATGATAAGGCCATCACTTTTGAGTTCAGTCATTTTATGAGTCCACAGTCTGCATATATCCAAGCCCATCATTTATACAACCGGTACCTCGAATACCGTCAAACGCAAGTTTAGTATGAAAAAATTTGTTCCTTTATTTATCTTTTTAGTCCTTTCTTTTATTGCTAATGCACAAGCTGTTCAAAAAGAAATTCGTGGTACCTGGATTACCAATGTTGCAAGTGACGCGATGCTTACGCGTGCTAATGTGAAGCAAACGGTGTTGAATTGTAAAAAAAATGGATTGACTGATATTTTTGTGGTTGTTTGGAATGGAGGTGTAACTATGTATCCTAGTGAAGTGCTTAACAAGTATATTGGAATTCCTCAATCACCCGTTTACGGTAATTTTGATCCCTTAGCTGCGTTTGTAGATGAGGGCCATCAATTGGGCTTAAAAGTGCATGCCTGGTTTGAATTTGGCGCATCTTATGCGTATAAAGATAGCGCTCAACAAGGTTGGCTAGCAAAATATCCTGACTGGGTTGGGAGAAATAGTAAAGGTGCGTTGCTCAAAAAAAATGGATTCTTTTGGTGGAATGTTTTAAACCCACAAGTACAAGATTTCTTGCAACAACTTGTATTAGAAGTCGTAAAAAAATACGATGTTGATGGTATACAAGGGGACGATCGTTTACCAGCAATGCCTAGCGAAGGGGGGTATGATCCATATTCTATTGAGTTGTACAAAAAAGAATTTGGCGGCAAAACACCGCCTAATAATTCAAAGGATAGTGCTTTTCTTCAGTGGAAGGCTGATAAAGTAAGTGGATTTGGTAAATCATTATATCAGCTTGTAAAAAAACAAAGAGCTAATTGTATGGTGTCTTGGGCGCCAAGCATTTATCCATGGAGTAAAGAAAATTATTTGCAAGATTGGCCAGCTTGGTTAAATGGAGGTTATGCAGACTTAATTATTCCGCAATTGTACCGCTACGATATTAAAGCGTATGAAAAAATACTTAAAGAGTTGACAGTTCAGGTTCCATCATCTTTAAAATATAAAGTCATTCCGGGTATACTTACGTCTTTAGGGGACGGTTACCGGGTAGATGCTAATATGTTAAAGCAAATGATGGATTTGAACAGGCAGTATGGTTACAACGGCGAAGTATTTTTTTATTATGAAACCATTAATAAGTAAGCTAATTATAAAATTTATAAGATGAAAAAGATTCCACTGTATTTTTTATCCTTTATTTTAATTGTTAGTGTTGTAGCATGTAAAAAAGCGCCAGCAACAACTCCGCCGCCTCCTGTTACAGTTGTGCCAAAGGCCAAATTAATGAATTTGCCGGCAGGATGGAATTACGCTACATTGATTAATGCAACTTTTCCCGATGGAATTGAATTGTATTTTTTTGATAGTATTCATGCAGGCAAAAAGACAAAAATGTTTTGTGTGGCGTACTCATCAAAAAATAATTTATTTGAATTTAAGCCCACTATTTCGACTACAGCAAAAAAGCTAAGTGATTTTAGTAAAGATGAAACAGGTAAAGTGTTGGCTTCAATCAATGGAGGTTATTTTGGGGGTAATCAATCTTATAGTTTGGTGAAATTTAATGGAGCGCCCGTTTTTTCTGCAAATATCAAAACATTATCCCGAAATTTTAATGGCACTGCGACTACCTATTTTCCTACTAGGGCTGCATTTGGAGTAAGTGCAAGCGGAGATCCAAGTGTTGCCTGGATTTATCATGTTGGAACAGGAAATGATTTAATTTATCAATACCCAGGTCCTAGTAGTAATGCCGAAGGAACGGCTCCCAATCCAGTTCCTAATGAAACATTTCCAACAGGTGGTACTTTGTGGAATATTCATTCTGCAATAGGTGGTTCACCAATGTTGATTCGTAATAATGTGGTTAATATTACAGATATACAGGAGCTGATCAGTATTAATAATTCGAGTTCGCGCCCCAGAACAGCTATAGGATATACCGATGCTGGATTAATTATATTACTTGTAGTTGAAGGTGATAATACCGCAGCTGGTTATGCTGGTCTAAATCTTGTTGAATTGGCAGCTGCATTAAAAAATTTGGGTTGCACTAATGCAGTTAATTTAGACGGCGGTGGATCGAGTTCGATGATTGCTGGCGGTCAATTGTTAAACCGTCCAGGTGACAATGGTATTGAACGTCCAATTGTTAGTGCGGTTTTAATTAAGCAACGATAGTTTCATTTAATCCTATCTATCTCTCTCAAACTTTAAACGCATCCCTCTGCTACTTTTAGCAAAGCCTCCATTATCATAAACGAGCTGTCCATTTACAAAGGTCTTGATTACTCTACTTTTAAAAGTATAGTTTTCAAATGGCGACCAGCCGCATTTGTACAACGTGTTTTCTTTAGTAGCAGTCCAGCTGTTGTTTAAATCGACCATCACCACATCTGCAAAAAATCCTTCTCTAATATAACCGCGCTCTTTTATTCTATAAATTTCAGCCACATGATGGCTTGTTTTTTCTACAATTTTTTGAAGGGGTAATTTATTTTGGTGGTAGAGTTCCAAAAGTGCAGGTAGCGCGTGTTGCACGAGTGGCCCGCCCGACATGGCTTTTGTGTAGTTGCCACTTTTTTCTTCGATGGTATGTGGTGCATGGTCTGTGGCAATAATGTCTATTTTATTATCGATTAAAGCTTGGATAAGCCCGTCTTTATCCTGCTGTGTTTTAACGGAAGGATTCCATTTTATATGAGCGCCTAAATTTTCATAATCATTGTTTGTAAACCATAAATGATGCACACATGCTTCTGCCGTTATTCTTTTATCTCTAATGTTTTGCTGCTGCTCAAACAGTGCCGCTTCTTTTTGTGTAGAAATATGAAAAAAGTGAAGACGATTATTGTGTTTTTTGGCAATCTCTAATACTCTTTGAGTGGCTACAAAGCAGGCTTCCTCTGTTCTTATGAGGTGGTGGTGGTTAAATGGAATATTGTCACCAAATTCTTTTTTGTACCTATCCGTATTGGTTTTTATAATACTGTCATCTTCACTATGAAGGGCTGTTAGAATGGAAGTTCTTGCAAATAATTTTTCTAAATAATCTGGATAGTTGGCTAGTATGCCATGGTCGTTGTTAAAGTAGAGACCGTCATCTGTAATGCCACATACATTTTCTGGATCTGTTAGTAGCGCCTCTTCTAAATTATCTTGATTGATTCCCATAAAAAAGGAATAATTAACCACCGATGATTCAGATGCTATCGCAAATTTTTCTTCTAATAATTTTTGCGTTAATGTATTTGGAATGGTATTGGGCATATCCATAAACGAGGTAATACCCCCCGCTGCAGCGGCTTTTGACTCGGAGGCAATGGTTGCTTTATGGGTTAGGCCTGGCTCTCTAAAATGCACCTGGTCATCTATGCATCCAGGAAGTAAATGCAAGTTTTCGCCATTTATTTCTTTTACCTCTGCATTAGCAGGTAGGTTAATACTATTTGCAATTTTTTCTATGTGCTGGCTGTTAATGAGTACATCAGAATAAAATATTTTTCCTTCATTAACTACGGCTATATTTTTTATTAGGTATTTCATTTTGTTGCAGCTCTTTCTAGTTTATCGTTTATGGCTAAACCCATCCCAACCGATGGCATTTTTTGGGCAATAATGAGATCTAGGTTTTGATGGTCTAAACGGTGCATGGCTGCGTATAAATTTTTAGCAGCTTCCTCCATATCGCCGGTTTGTGAAAGTGTTTCTACTGATGTTACAAAGCTTGGTAGAGTAGTGGGGCTTAATTGTAAGATGCCAATTCGTTTATCAGAATATTTTTGAATATCCAAAGCAATATTATCAGTTAATATTGTTGTTGTACTTGGTGCATAGTGTTTTGAAAGCATGCCCGGTGCTAGTACCGATTCGTTATTTGCATGAACGCGTATTTGTAAGGGGCCTGTAATTTTTTCAATATCCTCCACTTTGGTACTACCTTGTCTATACAGTATAGCTTGTCCATTTTCAAAACCAATAATGGTAGACTCTATACCTTTATCACAACTTCCGCCATCTAAAATAATAGTAAGTGTATCTGTAAAATAATCTGCTACATGTTTTGCAGTAGTTGGGCTAATAGACCCAAATGGATTGGCACTTGGTGCGGCTAATGGAAAGTCTAATTGCTCCAATAGTTCAAGTGCAACGGGATGGTTGGGCACTCTAACGCCAACTGTATTTTTCCCTCCGGTAACTAAGTCAGGTATATGATCTTGTTTTTCTAATACTAGTGTTAGTGGGCCAGGCCAAAAAGCGTCTGCTAATTGCAGGGCTACCAATGGAATATTTTTAGCTACTGATGTGAGTACCGCCGCCGATTTTATATGAACAATGAGCGGGTTAAAGTGTGGTCTATTTTTTAAAGCAAATATTTTTTCAACCGCTGTTTCACTATAGGCATTTCCAGCTAAGCCATACACGGTTTCGGTAGGCATGGCAACAATTTCATTGTTTTCTAGAGCTTTAACAGCAGCATTTATAATATTTGCTTGCATCATTATTTTTTATGGGTTACATCTATCGCAGTAGGTAGGATCTTCTTCTTGTTTTCCATTTGGATAATATGCTTCGTAAATATGGTTACATTTTTGACAAGCATAAACATGCAATAAGGTGCTTTTGGTAGGCGCTTTACAGTTTTCACAAGGTAAGCCCGGTGTAGCATCTTTAATTCCAAATCCGGGTGTATTGCAACTAGGGCAGGCCGTCTTTATTTTTTTGATAAGTTTTTCTGTGGTTTCCTCAATTACCTGCATCCTGGAAGGATTCAAGTGTGCGCGCATATCTGTTTCTACATATACGGTTCCATGCGTTTCCTTAAACTTTGCAAAAGTTTCAAGTAATTCCTTTGTATTGATAATGCCTTTCGCAATCGATGAAAATCCGTCTTTTTTATCTTTTAAAATAAGTGCGTGGCTTGGAAATTGAGCACTTTGTGCAAATGCCAATAAGTCTTCTTCTGAAATTACTTCTTTGGCATTATAATTTGTTTTTGTAGAGATTTCACGAACTACAATTTCTACATCAATTTTTTTATCTATGAATACGAGTAGTTCATCATCTGCAGGTAAAAAATATAGTAGTGGGTGAGCGCCAAAAGACCCCTCACTGGCTACCGCTAAGTCGGCGCCTGTAAGTTCCATGGCAAGCAAGCACTTTTGTCTAGCAGCATCCATTGGGCTTAATTTCCTTTCAATTTCGCCACTAAATGTGCCCAGTAAGTCTGTATCTAAATTTTCTGGTACGATGCAAATGACACCTAACTCTTTTTCGAGTAGTGCCGCCATTGCATTTTGTTTTTTGTGCTTAGATGCTATTACAATTGAACGTCCTGCAAAAACACTATGCTGGTTCATTGATAAAATCAATATGAATGGCTGCGGTAACTTTTAATACTGCGTTGCTACTACCTGCGTTTTCAATTAATGTTTCGAGTTTGGTAAGTTCTGATTTTAAAAAAGACACTTTTTCTTTTGCAGCTTCGTCAGGCTTGCCAAAGCGCTCAATATGGCTTATGTTTTTTTGTTGATGAAAATTAATCTTCATTGTAAACATATTGATTAAAACATCTTTTGCTTCTGCGGTGTTAAAAGTTCCATCAATGAGTGTTACTTTATTGTTGTTTTCCATGATCTATTTTTTTTGGTTTGTTTAAATTATTGGCCTTGACCTAATGAGTAAGCAGCAGTTCCGTCAAATGCATACAGGTTTTCGGTTTTAATGGTATCAATGTCTTCTTCGATTGCTTTTTCTAAAAGTTCAATGATATCTGTTTTATACATTTGTTCGCCATTTTTTGCTTTAAACCTACATCTCCAATGGTCGGTGCAAAATGTTTCTTTAAATCCATCAGGCCATACTTTAATACCTCTGTTGGTAATCATAGAAAGGTAGATGCCTTTACTTTCTAATGGTTGAATTTTATTTGCCAGTGCGTTGGGGTCTGATCCTGTCCAGTGTACAAAAAGATCCACGCCCTCCAGTGTTTTAATAGCAGATTCTTTTCTTTTGTACTTTGGAAGTTCGATAGCTAGGTTATCAGAATAAGTTACCGCTTTAAGTACCGATGGCTTTTGTCCAAGATTGGCAATAACAGCAGTAGCAAATTCGGCGGTACCCACTTTTTGTTTGCTGGTACCGTCTTTAAATATATCTGGGGTATGGGTTCCGTCTTCTAGGGTTTTGAGCCATGCATTTTGAATGCGTTCTGCTACATCTGCTTGTCCAATATGATTAAGCATCATAATGGCGCCTTGTAATAAACCAGATGGGTTAGCTATGTTTTTGCCAGCAATATCAGGAGCAGATCCATGGATCGCCTCAAACATAGAGCACTCTTCACCAATATTTGCAGAACCTGCCAGTCCTACCGATCCTGTAATTTGAGCTGCAACATCACTTAAAATATCGCCGTATAAATTAGGCATTACAATAACATCAAATACTTCTGGAGTGTCTGCAAGTTTTGCCGCGCCAATGTCAATAATCCAGTGTTCATTTTGGATATTTGGATATTCGGCAGCTACTTCATTAAATACTTTACGAAACAAACCATCTGTTTGCTTCATGATATTATCTTTTGTAAAGCAGGTTACTTTTTTTCTGTTCTGTTGTTTTGCATATTCAAAAGCGTATCTGATAATTTTTTCGCAACCAGGTCTGCTAATTAATTTTAAGCACTGTACTACTTCGTCTGTTTGTTGGTGCTCAATTCCTGCATATAAGTCTTCTTCGTTTTCCCTAACAATCAAAATGTCCATGATAGGGTGCTTTGTTTTTACAAACGGATGCAAGCTCATGCAGGGTCTTATGTTAGCATAGAGCCCTAAAAATTTTCTTGTAGAAACGTTTAAGCTTTTGTAGCCACCACCTTGTGGTGTTGTAATAGGTGATTTTAAAAATACTTTATTGTTTCTAATGATTTCCCATGATTCAGGAGCAATACCAGCCGTATTTCCGGCTAAAAACACTTTTTCGCCAATTTCAATCTCATCAATTGCAATTTTTGCGCCTGCTGCCATTAAAATACGCAGGGTTGCATCCATAATTTCTGGCCCAATGCCATCACCCTTTGCTACAGTTACTCTAGTCATTGCTTCACATTTTTTGATGCTGCAAATTTGAGCTTTTAGATACATAAATTTCTATTTATATTTGTTATCTAAATCATAAACAAAACTTATGAATTATACCCTTAATCAGCTCCAGGTATACTTAAAAGTGGTGCAAACACAGAGTGTAACCAAGGCAGCAGAGGCGCTTAACCTGTCCCAGCCGGCTGTATCTATACAATTAAAAAACTTTCAGGATCAATTTGGTATACCTCTAATTGAAGTAATAGGACGAAAGGTATATATCACAGATTTTGGTAAAGAAATAGCAGATGCTGCCGAAAATATTATCAATCAGGTGTATGCCATCAATTATAAATCACTGGCGTATAAAAATCAATTAACAGGTAGGTTAAAAATAGCGTCTGTATCCACCGGTAAATATTTGATGCCCTTTTTTTTATCTGGATTCATGCGCCAGCATGCAGGTGTGGAGCTTGTAATGGATGTAACCAATAAAAACAAGGTTTTTGAGAGTTTAAAAAATAATGAAATTGATTTTGGGCTCGTTTCCTTTTTACCATCTTTATTGGACATTGACAAGTTGGATTTATTAGAAGATAAATTATATTTAGTAGGTAAGAATGAAACAAATCAAGAAGTTAATGTTACTGCAAAAAAAATGTTTGAAAACCTGCCAATCATTTTTAGAGAGCAAGGCTCAGGAACAAGACAAGTGATGGAAAAATTTTTGCAAACGAACAATATCACGGTGCTTCGTAAAATGGAGCTCACATCCAATGAGGCGGTAAAACAAGCATTATTAGCAGGTCTTGGTTATTCTATTATGCCTTTTATAGGTATCCGGAAGGAAATAATAAGTAAAGACTTGCAAATTATTCCGGTTAAAGGTCTTCCATTAAAAACAACCTGGAACCTTATATGGTTAAAAGGAAAAAAGTTATCGCCAACTGCTGCATCTTTTTTGGATTATTTGCAATTAAATAAACAACAAATAATAGACGATACATTTAATTGGCAAGAATTATAGTATATATTTATAGTACAACATCAAAATAGGGGTATGCGTTTTATTTTTTGGATGGTAAGTTTATTATGTGTAGCATCTGCTCATGCTAGTTTTGATACAGATAGCATGGTGCCTATACAATCAAAAACGCCTTTTTTTAAAAATGCTGACACGCTCAATAAAAAAAGGTTTGTAGCCGTAAATGCCACTTCACTTTTAGCATTATATGGTAGTTATCATTACATCAATAATGCCTGGTGGGCCGATTCTAAAAAGACCTTTCATTTTGATGGTGGTGGTTCAAATATTGCCCAAGCTTTTGATTTTGGAAGAGTCGCTGTTTACGCAAAAAGCTTAGATAAAGTAGGTCATTTTTTTGGTGCCCGAATTACCAGTGACATTTTTGCAAGAGGTATTAGATGGTCTGGGAAAACCGAGGCACAATCATTATTATGGGGTGGGTTTTTGGGCACTGCTGTGCAAGGTTTTATAGAAATTAAGGATGGATATTCTCCTAACTGGGGCTTTAGTGTATATGATTGGATGAGTGGATCTTTAGGAAGCTTTTATCCATACTTTCAGTCCAAAAGTAAATTTTTAAGTGCGGTAGATATCAAATATAGTTATTACCGCAAGCACAATTACTACTATGATCACGTAAAGCGGGTTAGTAATTTTCAGGACGATTATATGAATTCTACTTTTTGGCTCACCTATAATCCTAAAAGATATAAGCCTTCCAGTAAATGGCCTAAATGGTTGGGCATTTCTGTGGGTGTTGGGGTAGATGAAACTTTAAATGATTATTATATTGGTGCACCCAATGGCTACGCCGACTTAGGTAAGGGCGGGTACGAATTTTATATAGCCCCTGATATTGATTTTAAAGGATTGCTTCCTAAAAAGCCTTTCTGGCAAACACTTGCGCACGTGCTCAACTATATTAAAGTGCCTACGCCTGCCCTAAGGTTAAGTAGGAATTCGAAGTTCATGCCAATACATTTTTAATGGATCTACAACAAAGTACAATAGTAAGGCTAGTGATTTTTATATTGGCCAAAATAATTAAAATACAAACAATGAAACCATTTAAACTTGTTCGCGTTTTATTTCTGATACTGTTTTGTTCTATTACAGTTAGCGTTACGGCGCAGCGTAATATGTTGGTAACAGCTGCAAATAAAGAAGCGGTAGGTCAATATTTATTGCCCAAACAAAAATGGGTTTCGTATCCTAACTATAACAATAGAGAAGGGTGGGATACATTGATAGGAAAAACTAAAGAAGAACTCA
>JACCED010389577.1_pt1 | contig 24747 bp, 30 predicted proteins | sample 7455021 | NCBI WGS metagenome assembly JACCED01 (sample SAMN15323456, study PRJNA562643) | freshwater metagenome | isolation source: river surface water | place: USA:Blue River Watershed | collected 2017-08-19
CGGATGCGTCCATTGAATGATCTTTTTTGCTATTGTTCGCCCTCGCGGGTGGGAATCCCCTAGGGCTTGGGTGCTGAAAAAGTTTAAGTATCGCTCCCTTTTACGCGCCGGACACCTGCTAAACTTATGTTTCGTTACAACAATTTTGAATGAGTAGACAACCACCATGAATAAAGCAGAACTCGTTGAAGCAGTCGCAAGCACTACCGATTCATCAAAAGCATCAGTTGATGAAGTGTTGAACGCGACGATCGCCACGATTATTAAAGCAGTAACCAAGGGTGATTCAGTACAGCTTGTAGGCTTTGGAACCTTTGGTTCTGGCAAGCGTGCAGCCCGTACCGGCCGTAATCCGCGTACTGGCGAAGCCATCAAAATTGCAGCCGCACGTACTGTAAAGTTCACCGCAGGCAAGGCATTTAAAGATTCGGTAAACAAGAAGAAGTAATTCCTTCATCCAGAGGGCGTTACCGATCAAAGCCCAGGTTCGCCTGGGCTTTTTTATTCCGGAGAGAAAATGAATTCACCGGTCGTTGTGATTGGGGCGGGCCTGGCGGGGCTTACGGTCGCGCTCAAGCTCGCCCACGATCGCGATGTGGTGGTCCTGGCCAAGCGCGCGCGAACGGACTCGGCCACGGCCTGGGCCCAGGGAGGTATCGTCGGTGTCTTGGATATCGCCGATAGCGTTGACCAGCATGTGGACGATACGTTAAAGGCCGGTGCAGGCCTGGTCGACCCCGAGATTGCGCGTTGGATTTCTGAGAAAAGCAAATCGGCTGTCCAATGGTTGGTCGAGGTCGGAGTGCCCTTCTCCCCTGATCCCGAGGGCCCTCTCGGGCTCCACCTCACGCGAGAAGGGGGACATTCGGTCAGGCGGATCGCGCATGCTGCCGATGCAACGGGCAAGGCCATCCATGAGGCCATGCTGGCGCGTTGCCAGAGTCACCCAAGAATCAAGATCCATGAGCATTGGATCGCGCTTGATCTCGTCACCAACCGACAATGTAAGACAGGGCCAGTTGACCGATGCCACGGCGTCTATGTCTTAGATATTGATCGTCAGCGGGTGGAATCCATTGCAGCCAGTGCAGTGGTGTTGGCCTGTGGCGGCGTTGGAAAGGTGTATCGGTATACCAGTAATCCCGACACCTCAACGGGCGACGGAATTGCCATGGCCTGGCGGGCAGGATGTCGGGTCGGCAATATGGAATTTATTCAGTTCCATCCTACCTGCCTCTATCACCCCCAAGATCGGACTTTTCTCATCACAGAGGCACTCCGCGGCGAGGGGGCTCAGTTGAAGATTCCTGGCGCTCCACCCGGGCAGGCACGGTTGATGCGGGACCATGATGCCCGTGGCGAATTGGCGCCACGAGATATCGTTGCGCGGGCAATTGATTTTGAGATGAAAAAGCATGGCATTGATTTCGTGCATCTCGATGCAACCCATCTGGGCGAAGAGTTTCTTCGCTCACATTTCCCAACGGTGTACAACCGCTGCAAGGTTCTTGGTATTGATATTGCGCGAGAACCAATCCCTGTCGTACCGGCCGCCCACTATACCTGCGGCGGTGTTGTGACAGACCGTTACGGCCAGACTGATCTGAGGGGTTTATATGCGGTCGGTGAGACCGCCTATACGGGGCTTCATGGGGCAAATCGGCTGGCGAGCAATTCACTGCTGGAGTGCGTTGTAATTGGCACAAGCGCAGCCGAACAGATTCTCTGTGCGCCGCATCTTGAGACCGTTGCGATACCGGCTTGGGATGATAGCCAGGTAGAAAATGCTGATGAGCGGGTTGTGATTGCCCACAATTGGGATGAACTTCGATTGCTCATGTGGAACTATGTAGGCATTGTTCGAACAACGCGTCGTCTAGAGCGCGCACTTCATCGAATTGAATTATTAAAGTCAGAGGTTCAGGAGTACTACTCTAACTTCCGCGTAACGAGTGATCTGCTTGAACTCCGTAACCTGCTGGTCTGCGCGGAGTTAATTGTGCAATCGGCACTTGAGCGCAAAGAAAGCCGGGGTCTGCATTTCAGCAGGGATTATCCGCAGACCTGGCCGCAGTCTCAGCCGACCATACTCTCGCCACTTCGGGCGGTAACGCGCAGCGAATAATCAACCGCCTGAATATCTTTGGTGAGGCTACCGATCGAAATTCGATCAACACCTGTTGTAGCAACATCGCGCAGCGTACTCAGCGTAATTCCCCCGGAGGCCTCGAGCACCGCGGCGCCTTGGTTGATTGCGACCGCCTCGGACATTGTCTCGGTTGTGAAATTATCGAGAAGAATGCTTTTCGCCCCGGCACGTAGCGCTTCTTGTAATTCCAGTAGATTCTCAACTTCGATTTGAATCGGTACCTCTGCCTCCAGCGCTTGGGCAGCCTTTAGCGCCTGGGCGATTCCGCCAGCCGCGAGGATATGATTTTCCTTGATGAGAATTCCATCCCAGAGCGCAAGCCGCTGATTGATTCCGCCGCCCACGGAGACTGCATATTTCTGCGCCCGACGCAGGCCAGGCATCGTTTTTCGTGTGTCCAAGATCTGACAACCCCGTGGATTTGGACTGAGCCCAGCGATTTCATCAACATAGCGTCGTGTGGTTGTGGCGACTGCAGACAATAACTGCAGAAAGTTCATGGCAGACCGCTCGGCGGTAAGCAGTGCCCGACCGTTGGCTTTAATCTCGCAGACAGTGGTGTTCGGCATCATCCGCTCACCCTCCGCATACTGCCAATGGTGGGTTGCTTGAGGATCGATGGCCCGGATGCAGCCTTCAAACCAATCAGTTCCACATAAAACAGCAGACTCCCGGACACGCAGTTCCGCGGACACCTGGGTTGTGACTGGAATAAGCAGCGATGTCCAATCCGTCCGGCCAATATCTTCAGAGAGCGCATCTCGGATGTTTCTATCGCGGGCCTCTTGCAGAGTCTCGTTGCGATCAAGCATTGGCTGGGGATATTTGAGGTCTAAGCGGCGCCAAGGTTGGGAACAAGCCCATGCGCGGTTCCAGCCCCAGTCTGGCGCGAAAAGCTCAGCATTCGGTCGATGCAGCGGTAGGCCTGCTCACGAATAGAGGCCGGCACCAGAATTTCTCCGGTCTGGTTCTCGAGACAGTGAAGAAGACCGTTTAGGCTGTTCATCGCCATCCAGGGGCAGTGTGCACAGCTCTTACATGTCGCACTCTCTCCCGCAGTGGGGGCCTCGATGATTTGCTTGCTGGGGGCGAGCTGCTGCATTCGATGGAATAAACCTTTGTCGGTTGCAACGATATACTGCGTGGCATCACCGTGAATGACAGCATTGAGGAGTGCAGAGGTCGACCCCACTAAGTCTGCATGGGCCACCACACTCTCTGGTGACTCGGGGTGGACCAAGACCTGGGCGCCGGGATGGAGTCTCTTGAGCATTGAGAGTTCCTCGCCCTTGAACTCGTTGTGAACAATGCAGTCTCCGTTCCACATGATCATATCGGCGCCTGTTTGATCTTGGATGTATCGACCGAGATGCCGATCAGGTGCCCATAGGATTTTCTTGCCCTGGTCTTTTAGGTGGCTGACGATTGCGAGTGCGCATGCGCTTGTGACCATCCAGTCGGCGCGGGCCTTTACAGCAGCACTGGTATTGGCGTAAACAACGACGGTTCTGTCGGGGTGACTATCACAAAACGCCGAGAAGGCCTCTGCAGGGCAGCCGAGATCAAGCGAACAGGTCGCCTCTAGATCGGGCATAAAGATTCGTTTTTCCGGGCTCAGAATCTTGGCGGTCTCGCCCATGAAGCGGACTCCAGCGACGATCAGATTGTCCGCCCGGTGATCCCGACCAAATCGCGCCATTTCGAGAGAGTCAGCAACGCAGCCACCCGTTTCAATAGCAAGGTCTTGAATATCCCCGTCAACATAGTAATGCGCGATCAGGACGGCATTCTTTGCAGCGAGGGCCTGTTTAATCGATTGCTGAATTCGATACTTTTCCGAGGCCGGCAGCGGCGGCTCAACCTTCGCCCAGGCCTGGGCGATACAGGTTCCGCCCTGCGCATTTTGCAAGGTGTAGTCAAAGTGATGTGTCATTGACATCAGGGGAGCTCTGGGAATTGGTTATCCATCATAGCGATTCATCAATCTGGAGCGGGTGAAGGGGATCGAACCCTCGTCTAAAGCTTGGGAAGCTTTCGTTCTGCCATTGAACTACACCCGCGATGTGTTTCCTGCTGTGCAACACCGATCTTAATCCTACTCTTTCGAGACAGTAAATTCCTTGAATAATGCAATTGTGGATTGTGGCCATTTTTTTGGCCGGTGGTGTGTGGCCTTAGCGGGGCGGACTGACCCGGCTGTTGATCCACTGAATCATCGCGATACTTGCTGAGTCAAGGCCAATGGACCCACTGCCCGTCGGGGCGGAATCTTGATTCAAGGCGCTAGTGACCGATCGTGCAATGGATTTGCCTAAGGCCACTCCCCACTGGTCAAACGGATTAATCTGGTTAATCGCAGCGAGGCAAAGTACGCGATGCTCCCAGAGCGCAATCAGTGCGCCCAAGGAGACTGCATCACATCGATCCAGCATAAAAAGATTGAGTGGGTGCCCACCCCAGCAGGTCTTCTGGGCATCGTCGTGAGGGTGCCCAGTGGAGAGAGCCTGAGATTGTGCGATTAGGTTGGCGAGCAGGGCCTGATGGCTGGTATAGGCCTGATGCTCAGGTCTGAGAATCCCAACGAGGTCAACTGCCACGCCATGAGCGCCCTGGTGAAGCAGCTGGAAGAACGCATGCTGCGCATTGGTACCGATATCACCCCAGAGGATTGGGCAGGCAGGCCCGTCTATGGGCTGGCCTGCGGTGTCGATATGCTTACCGAGGGATTCCATCCAGAGTTGTTTCAGATAGGGAACGAGTAGACCCAGTCGGGAATCGTAAGCCGACACCATCAGGGTGGGTAGACCGCGTGTACGAAGGTTGTAAAAATCGGTCGCAGCCAGAACCGCCGGCATATTCTCGCTAAGCGGCTGGCTGAGAAAATGCGCGTCCATTGCAACACCACCGGACAGAAATTCATCGATACAGGCATTGCCAAGGGCGAGGCGAGCGGTGATCGAGACCGGCCCCCAGAGCGAGTAGCGCCCCCCAATACTCTGATCAAACCAGAGGATTTGTGCTTGCGGAATTCTCCACTCGCGTGCACGAATCACCTCTGAGGTGACCGCAATGAGATTGCGTTCAGGCGTTGGAATCGCTGCTTTTTCCATCCACTGCATCAGGTGAGAGGCGTTGACCATTGTTTCTTCGGTCGAGAAGGATTTGCTCGCAATGATGACGATAGTTTCTGTCGGGTCGAGTGTTGCGAGGCAATGGTCAACAGCGTGGTAATCAAGATTCGACAAAAAATGGGTCGCAATCTTAGGCTGCAGCGGCAACTTGTCGAGGGCTTTAATGAGCAGCTGCGGTCCGAGATCGGAGCCGCCGATCCCGAGATGAATAATCTGACGAATCTGCTTGCCGCTCGTTGAGCGAAACTCTCCGCGATGAATTGCATCAACCAGCGAGCGGGTCTGTGCGTGAACAGACTCAAATCTCGGCAGGAGGTTCTCGTTGGCTGGCGAAAATACAGCGGGAATTATCGCGGGTTTTTCCGTTACGCCGGCGAGCCTTAAGGCCCAATGGCCAACCGATTGGTTTTCGCTGAGATTGGCCCTTGCGCCCCCAAAAACAGCGCTCCTTAAATCGAGTATTCGCTGATGAGCCGGGCTACCCGGCAGGAGAATCTCTAAGATTTCGCTGTGCTCTTGATCGCTTAGCGATTGGCGAGTGCGTTGGAGCGTGATGGTCGGGGCGCAGAGCCAGTCTTTAGACGCGGGCATTGGGCAATTGTAAGGTGTAGGCCAGCTGCCAGATATAGTCACATTTTTTGCACTGACAGACCATGTGATGCTCTCGGTGTTCTTGCTTGAGGTCTTCATGAATAATCCGAATCAGTCCATAGCGCTTGCATTGATCACAGACCACCTGCCGACTGATACTTTCTGCGACCACCAGAATTTTCATAAATCTCAGCCAGGCCCAGCCCGTTACCCATAAGCAGACAAAACTCAGAATGAGTCTGATTCCACCCTCGAGCCGAACAGGGGCTGCGAACACGCCCTCTAGCATCGCAAGTGCGACGAATAGGGTCAGTACGCCAAGCCCTAGGTAGCCAAACGAGCGGGTGAGTTCGTATTCGTGCCACCGACGAAATCCTGTCGTATTAATCTGCTCGGCTAGAGTGGCTTTTGGGGGTTGCGACATTGGGAACGTCATCACCCCTAGCGCTTGCTTGAATGAAGGCAGGCTTCTTTGCGCATCGAGATAAGCTGCGATGGCTCAGCATCGGTGTCTATCGCCAACGCCGCTAAGTCTCGGTTATCCCGTAAGCGGTTCAGCAGGGTCTTCATGACGGGATGATCGGGTTTTAGCGAGCGAATCTGGTTTAGATAAATTGCAGCATGCTCTCGTTCCAGCTCGATGAGCTGTTGCCGGGCGGTATTCAGACAGGCATTGCGGTCAGCGACTGATTGGGATTGGATCAGGCAGTGGGCCCGATTCTCAATCGCCCAGGAAATCCAAGGCAGGGCAAGGCGTTGCTCTTCTTCGCAGAGATGCTCCCGTTGTAACGGTGTCGTAATCGCGAGCACCCCGCCTGTGTCTGCCGCAGCAGATAAGGGCTGGGCAGAGGCAAGGACTCCAAGAAACGATATTTTGATCAAGTCCCACATCGTCCCACCTTAGAGCTAAATTAAGGTTTACTCAACACTTAATTAAGCGGGGCTTTATTCTTTAATCTGATTGAGGATCACCAGTGCCCGTGGTGGGTTGTCGCTCGTGACAAACGGGGTGATGTTGACGGGCTTGCCTTTAATTCTCAGTGAGGCCTTCTCAGGCTGACCAAAGACAACGGCCGCAGTGCTCTCTGAGTGGAAATCCACGGGCTGTCCGGGCTCCGCCTTGATGTTTACTTTCTCTCCGTTGGCTTTAACAATCTGAACCCAGGTTGAGGCCTGTGTGAGCAACTGACTATCAATTGGAGTCGAGGGTGTGATTCTTTTTTCGCCACCTGGAGCGGAGGCTGTAGCGATGGGAGTTGCTGCTGCTTTCTTGTCCTGGGATTGCACTGCTGGCGTTACTGCGGGTGACCCTGGCCCTGCTGAGGCCGTCGGCTGAGCGGTTGGTTGGGGCCCGGGCTCTTTTGCATCTGGCTCTGTCGGGGCCTGTGCCGAGGCACTTATTGTTGGGGCGGGTGTCGAGGGCGTGAGACTAATTTTGGTTACACCAAGCGCAATTAACACTGCGCATCCAAATGCCACCCACCCCCAGGAGAGTCTGAATGATGAGCGGGTTGAAGGCACGGGCTCTGACGGTTCCCCGAGAATTCCAGAATCTGAGTCGGGATCCTGGGGTTCTACCGCACGGGTTTTTGGTTTTGGTTCAGGGGGCTGTGTTGGCGCATCCTGTGGTGCCGCGGTAATGTTTATTGGTGCAACGACCGGCTCTGAATGATCCAGAGACGCTTCATTAAAATCTTGGTGTTCTGATGTTGTACCCGTTGAAGCGAATTCTTCGGTAGTCGCAGTCGGCGCAGCTTCCGGGGTGAGTGGCGCGGCGCTATGACTCGGCAGCGTTATTCCTAAAAACTCGGCGTAACGATTTGCTGCTTGCAGAAAATATCCTGCGCTGTAAAACGGTCTTAAATCTCCCGCTTCAATAGCACGCAATTGGGTTGGGGAGAGGGCAATGCGAAACGCAATTTCCGGAAGATTTTCTGCTCTTTTCTCACGCGTAGATTTCAGCAGATTGCCGATCGTATCAACGTAATCTTTTGAGAGTTCTACGGGGGACATTTCAGCGCAATTCCTTGCAGTTGGGTTATGCAAAAATCCATGAGGCAAGCCGCTTCGCACCGAAACGCCCCAAATTTCTCTAATTTTTACACATAACCCATTGAAAAACCTCGTTTTATTTGGACTTCTTCTTATTTCCAGCCGGCGCGATCCATCAGGCGTGCGGCTAGGGTCTGGTTCACGGCGATTTTAGAAATCTCAATAGGGTCTGCCTTCAGTCGACCTATTTTTAAAAGGGCCGGGTTCGCGATCTGGGTTTTCTGCACTGCGGGCCACTCGTTATTGGCGTTGGCGAGCTGGGCCTGTGCCGAGGGGGAGACGAGGAACTCTAAGAATGCTTTTGCGGCTTCCGGGTGGGGGGCATACCGGGCCATCCCGCCCCCACTCACGTTGACATGGGTTCCGGTCGTTGACTGGTTTGGCCAGACGATTCCCAGCCTCTGCGCGGCCGCCTTCTCCTCTGTTTTTTCCGAATTAAGCAGGCGCACCAGGTAGTAGGAGTTGGTCAGCGCCACGGCGCATTCGCCCGTCATGACACCCCTGATCTGGTCAGTGTCGCCCCCTCTTGGAGTCCTGGCCAAATTATTGACCACCCCCTTTGCCCAGGCCTCCGCCTTGGCTTCACCCTGATGGGCGACGATCGATGCGAGCAAAGACAGCATGTAGGGATGGGAACCTGAGCGGGTACATACTTTCCCTTTGAGATCCGGATTCGCTAATGAGTCGTAGGTGCTCACCTGTTCGGGCTTGATCTTTGACTTGTCATATACGATCAGTCTCGCTCGGGTTGTGAGGCCAAACCATAGGTTATCCGTCCGCATATTTAGCGGGAGTGCCGTATTCAGAACCTCCGATCTGACCGGGGCAAAGAGCCCCTCCGTCTGGGCCTTCCAAAGCCTTGCCACGTCGACCAAGAGAATGACGTCGGCGGGCGAGGCCTTGCCCTCGCTCTTGAGTCGCTCGAGCAGGGCCTCGTCGCCGGCCTGAATCTGATTGACCTTGATGCCCGTTTTTTTGGTGAACTCTTCGTACAGGGCGTTATCACTGCCGTAGTGGCGGGCAGAGTAGAGATTGAGCTCCCTGCTCTGGGCCTTTGCCTCGGGGCCGTTGAGGCCAAAACATGCAGGGAGGGCAAGCAATAGAAGAATCCCGAATCCACCGATTCGGCGAAGGCATTGGCTTAACTCGAGTCGCATAGTGGTTTTTTGAAAAGGTCATATCAGCGGCTATCTTAATGAGAATAATTATCGTTTGCAAACAACCAATGTCTTGAACAAAATGTCAATTTGTTTTGACAAATAAAAGTGTAAGTATTAAATTACATACACCAGTTTTAAGGCAGTTCATTCGTGGCGTGGTGTGCTGCGAACAACCCTCGTGCGGGTTTGGCACGTCAGTGAGGTCTTTCAAAGGAGAAATGCTATGGCAGACCCAAATAAAGTATGGCCTACAGGCCTTACCGAGGCTGAATCAGAAGAGATCCACCGTAATCTGATTCAGGGCACGCAGATTTTCGGGATGATCGCTGTTCTCGCGCATCTGCTGGCTTACATTTATTCACCCTGGTTGCATTAAAAGGAGCCCATCATGATCTACGGAAAAATGTGGTGTGTAGTCAAGCCATCGGTTGGCATTCCTTTGTTCCTTAGTGCAGTTGCAATTGGTTCTTTTGCTGTCCATGTCGCATTGGTCACGAATACCACCTGGATTAAAGACTTCCTGCAGGGTGGCAAAGCCGCAACAGCCCAGAGCCAGTCGGCGCCAGCGGTTAAGAAGTAAACGTTACCCCTCAATGGGTTCCCAAGTCATTGACTTTGGAACCCATTTTTATTTCTGGTCGACGTTTGGATCACGGTGTTGCGCGGTGATGGTCAGAGTTTTTAGAATGGCACTATCGTGAATTCCTTTAGTAAAAATCTTGTTCAGGCGTGGACCAGTCTTGGTTCGCGATTCCTTCCCTTCGCAGACGCTGCGACACCGGATGTTCCGTTGTCGCGTTTACTGAGGCTGTCGCTCTTTCAGGTCTCTGTAGGGATGGCCTTAGTGCTTCTGATCGGTACGTTGAACCGCGTCATGATTGTCGAGCTAAAAGTGCCGGCTACGGTTGTCGCAGTCATGGTGTCTTTACCCCTTCTCTTTGCCCCATTTCGCGCCCTGATTGGATTTAAGTCGGATATCCATCGGTGTGAATTGGGATGGCGTCGGGTGCCTTATATGTGGCGCGGAACCCTGCTTCAGTTTGGCGGTTTTGCCATCATGCCCTTTGCGCTCTTGGTGCTCTCGGGCTCTGGTCAGGCGGCCAATGCCCCTGCCTGGTTGGGCCAGATTGGGGCCGCAATTGCATTCCTATTGGTTGGTGCTGGGTTACACATTACGCAGACAGTAGGCCTTGCGCTTGCCACAGATCTCGTCCCCGAGGAATCGCAACCCAATGTTGTGGGCCTGATGTATGTGATGTTGCTGGTGGGCATGATTGGTAGTGCACTGGTCTTTGGGGCCCTGCTGTCACCCTATAGTCCCGGCCGGCTTATTCAGGTTATTCAGGGAGCCGCACTCACGACGGTTGTTTTGAATGTGATTGCGTTATGGAAACAGGAAACACGCGACCGTGGCCGGAAATCCTCCCCGATTCCTGATCCAACATTCGCGGAGTCTTGGGCAAGTTTCACAGGCAGCCCAACGGCGATTCGACGTCTACTTGCGTTGGGCCTTGGAACGATGGCCTTTACGATGGAGGACGTCCTGCTCGAGCCCTACGGGGGCGAGGTTCTCGGCTTAAGCGTGAGCGCAACGACATCACTTACCGCGACACTTGCCCTTGGTAGTCTGATCGGATTCGCACTGGCGTCGCGAATCCTGGGTAAGGGAGCAGATCCGTTTTGGATGGCGGGGTGTGGCGCCTGGTGCGGAATACCTGCTTTCGGTGCGGTCATTCTCGCCTCACCACTGCAATCACCGGAGCTCTTTGTTTGCGGAACCTTTCTAATTGGATTTGGAGCTGGGCTCTTTGGCCATGGAACGTTGACAGCGAGTATGCGTGCTGCACCGAAGAATCAGGTGGGCCTGGCCCTTGGGGCCTGGGGCGCTGTTCAGGCAAGCGCTGCGGGTGTGGCAATGGCCCTTGGGGGCCTGATTCGCGATCTGGTGCTGTCGTTGGGCGAACCTGCACGCGATGGGTCGGGATTTGGCGACCCGGCAGGAGCCTATATGGTGGTGTACGGGATAGAGATCATCTTACTGGCCTGCACCTTGGTCGTGATGGCCCCCTTAATTCGTGCTCGAGATCAACAAAAAACGGTTGGTTCACTGGTAAAGTAAAACCTGATTTATTTTCTGATTACAAGAAGGGCGGTAACTATGGAAGTCTGGCAGATTATTCTGATTCTCTGGTTTGTCTTTGCAATCATCATGGCCGCAAATCATTTCAACCGCGGCGGGAAATAATCGCTTCTTTGGTTGAGTCCGGCCCCCGCTAAATTGAATCAGGGGGCTGTTGCATGCTGCGCGTCGTAAACCTCTCCTGCTCGAAGGGTGAGCGGATTTTGTTTTCAGGGGTTCAGGCCGAATTAAAACCCGGAGAGATCCTTCACGTTCGCGGTGAGAACGGCGTAGGAAAAACTAGTCTCTTGCGCATGGTGGTCGGGCTCTCGACGCCTGCCGCGGGTGACATACTCTGGAACGATGTTCCGATTTCCCGCTGTCGGGAGTCCTATCTTGAAAACCTTTTGTTTCTGGGCCACCACTCAGCCTTAAAGGCCGATCTCACGGCCACAGAAAATCTCTGCTTCTCATCGTCGATCGATGGCATGGCGCTGACCGAGGGCGCTGTGACAGCAGTCCTGGGCCAGTTTGGTCTCAAGGGGCGAGAGCAATTCCCTATCGAGTGGTTATCGGCTGGACAGAAACGTCGGGTGTTGCTTGCGCGTTTATCTCTTCGGTCGGCAAAGCTATGGGTTCTCGATGAACCCTTTAATGCACTTGACATTAATGCGACAGAATTTTTGTTGCAGATGATCTCTGATCACCTTGCAGCGGATGGAATGGTGTTGATGACGAGCCATCAGAGCCTTGCATTGTCTAATGTGAGGGTCCTCTCACTATGATCTCCGTGATGGCTGCGAGCCTGCATCGCGATTTATTGCTCGTGATGAGGCGTAAGAGTGAGGTCTTCACAGCATTATTTTTCTTTGTGATTGTTGCCAGTTTATTTCCTCTCGGGATCGGGCCAGATCCGGGTCTCTTGCGCAAGATCGCCCCCGGCGTCATCTGGGTGTCGGCGCTGTTGGCCACTCTTTTGGGCCTCCAGAGGATCTTGGCCTCTGATTACGCCGACGGAACCTTGGAGCAGATGGCACTCTCACCGGCATCACTCTCGGCGATGGTGGCCGGCAAGATTCTGGCCCATTGGCTTGTGTGCGGATTACCCCTAGTGGTCCTTGCTCCCGTGATTGGGCTTCAGTTTGACCTGGGGGCTTCTGCGATTGGTCTTCTGATGCTCACGCTGCTGCTGGGCACACCGACACTCTCGATGATCGGCGCGGTTGGCGCCTCACTGACGCTTGGCGCTCGGGGCGGGGGGGCTTTGCTCAGCCTTTTAGTGCTTCCGTTATATATTCCGGTGTTGATATTTGGGGCGGGAGCAGTGAACGCACACCTTGCGGGTCTTGGGGCCGAAGGCCACCTGTCACTGCTGGCTGCCTTGTTCATTTTTGCTGCTGTGTTTGCGCCATGGGTCGCGGCAGTATCGATCAGGATTTCTCTTGAATGAGTGGGTCAGTAATTCATTGGTTTCGATTTTCTAGTCCGGCGACATTCTATCCGCTGGCGGGGCGTCTGATCCCGATCTTCTGGACCTTGGCGGCCCTCTTGGGTGCCGCCGGTTTGTGGATCGGATTTTTTGTTGCACCAACTGATGCAACGCAGGGGGAAGGCTACCGGATCATTTTTGTCCATGTGCCCGTCTCTTGGATGTCGATGTTCATCTACCTCGTGATGGCCACTTGGGCGGGCATTGGTCTGGTATTTAACACCCGGCTCTCATCGATGATGGCTCAGTCCCTCGCGCCAACTGGCGCATTGATGGCTTTTCTATCGCTGTGGACAGGCGCCTTCTGGGGTAAGCCCATGTGGGGTACCTGGTGGGTCTGGGACGCACGGCTTACCTCAGAGTTAATTCTCTTGTTTCTCTACTTAGGCTTTATGGCGTTGCAAGCCTCGATCGATGATCCGCGTCGGGCAGATAAAGCCTCAGCCATTCTTGCTCTAGTCGGCGTTGTGAATGTACCCATTATTTATTTTTCAGTGATTTGGTGGAATACCCTGCATCAGGGGGCCTCAGTCTCTCTCACCAAAGCACCCTCAATGGCCCAGACAATGCTCTGGGGCATGCTGCTGATGAGCCTTTGCTATTGGATGTACAGCATTGCGATGGCATTAACCCGGTTAAGGGCCATCATCTTGGAGCGTGAGGCACATGCCGAGTGGGTGACCCGCCTGCCTGAGTTGGCGGAGGTACGGAGATGATCTGGGGTTCCCTTGAGGCGTTCTTGGCCATGGGGGGCTATGGTGTCTACGTCTGGGGGAGTATGGGTGCTTGTTTTGTAATGGTATTTGTGGAACTCATCATGGTGAGAAGGCGTCACAACCGTATTCTGCGCCGACTAACGCAGGAACTGTCGGCTAATCAAGGCCGCGAGTAAACCATTTGAGTTATTGAGCAAAAGAACTGCACGAGGGTAAGGGGTCGGGGAGAAACATGAAGCCGAGAAGTAAACGGGGTCTCGTAATTTTATTCGGGGTGCTGGCGATCAGCGTTGCTGCTGGTTTTGTTTTAAATGCACTCAATAGCAATATTGCGTTTTTTGTTACCCCATCGGAGGTCTTCCAGGGTAAGGCCCCCAAAGCCCAGGTATTTCGCGTCGGTGGCATGGTGAAAGAGGGCTCAATCAAACGTGACAACCTCACGGTCAGTTTTGTGATTACCGATACGGCCAAAGAAATTCCTGTCTCCTATACTGGAATACTTCCCGATCTCTTCAAAGAAGGTAAGGGCGCTGTGGTTCAGGGCAAGCTTGAGCAAAGCGGTCGGTTTCTTGCCTCAGAAGTGCTTGCAAAACATGACGAAAACTATATGCCCCCAGAGGCCCAACATGCGCTCGATCAGGCGCAGAAAACGGTTGCTAAACCATGATTGCTGAGATTGGCCACTTTGCGCTCATCCTCGCCCTATGCGCATCATTGATTCAGGGCGTCGTTCCCTTAATCGGGGCCCATAAGGGGCGTTCGGATTGGATTGCGCTTGCACGACCAACCTGTCAGGCATCGTTTGTTTTGGTGGGTATTTCGTTTGCAGCACTGACATGGTCGTTTTATGTTAACGATTTTTCTGTGGCTTATGTTGCCGGCCATTCGAATACGCAATTACCAACGATGTATCGGCTCAGTGCGGTCTGGGGCGGCCATGAGGGCTCCTTGCTGCTGTGGGTATTCATGTTGGTGTCTTGGGCGTTTTCGGTCTCCCAGCTCTCCAAAACGCTTGATTCAGCAATGGTGGCGCGTGTATTAGCCGTCCTCGGCTTGATTACGTTTGGGCTGCTGCTGTTTGTGCTGTTTACTTCGAACCCCTTTGATCGTTTATTTCCAGTACCCCCTGAAGGCCGTGATCTCAATCCACTGCTTCAGGATCCTGGCCTGATCTACCACCCGCCAATGCTCTACATGGGATATGTTGGGTTATCTGTGGCATTCGCGTTTGCAATCGCCGCTCTAATCGCGGGGCAACTCGATGCGGCCTGGGCCCGCTGGTCACGGCCTTGGACAACCGTGGCTTGGGCATTCTTAACGTTTGGAATTGCCCTCGGTTCGTGGTGGGCCTATTACGAACTCGGGTGGGGGGGCTGGTGGTTCTGGGACCCCGTGGAGAACGCGTCCTTTATTCCCTGGCTCATCGCGACCGCGCTTATCCACTCACTGGCGATGACAGAAAAGCGAGGGAGTTTTAAGAGCTGGACTGTACTGCTGGCAATCGCTGGGTTCTCAATGTCGCTATTGGGAACATTCCTCGTGCGTTCAGGGGTCCTGACATCGGTCCATGCATTCGCGACCGATCCAACCCGCGGCGTGTTTATTCTGCTGCTCTTCAGTGTGGTGGTGGGGACATCGCTCACACTCTTTGCGTGGCGGGCCTCTCAGGTAAAAAGCGTCGGTCAGTTTGAAATGGTATCGCGCGAGAGCTTTATCCTGATTGGAAATGTGTTCTTGGTTGTCGCCGCAGGTTCAGTGTTGCTCGGCACGCTCTATCCATTGCTTATCGATGCACTCAACCTGGGAAAAATTTCGGTAGGCCCTCCCTACTTCAATGCGGTATTCGTTCCCCTTATGACACCTGTCGCACTGCTAATGGCCTTCACACCCTTGATGCGCTGGAAGCAGGATCGTTTTGCAGAGGCAATTCTGCGAATTAAATGGGCGGGAATCGCTGCTGGTCTGGCGGCTGTCGTTATCCCCTTCTCGATGGGCCAGTGGACACCACTGGTCGCCCTGGGGTGTTTTCTCTCATTCTGGGTAGGGGGTTCTGTTGTTATTCAGGTGGCTGGGCGGCTTCGGTCTGGATTTCCACCGATCTCGTATTGGGGAATGCAGATTGCGCACTTTGGTATTGCTGTATTCATGGTTGGAGTCACCATGGTGGGCGGGTTTCAAGAAGAGAAAGATGTCCGCATGGATATCGGCGATAGCGTCACCGTCGGGGGGCACCAACTTATTTTTAAGAACCTGACATCGGTAAGGGGCCCAAATTACATGGCCGCCCGGGGTACCTTCGAGATGCGTCGCGACGGTCAGGTCTTAAGAGAGCTCTACCCAGAGAAAAGAAATTACTTCTCGTCGACCATGCCGATGACGGAGGCCGGGATTGATATCGGTCTCACCCGTGATATTTATGTTTCGCTTGGCGAGCCACTTGAGGGCTCTGCCTGGGCGGTGCGCGTCTACTACAAACCCTTCGTTGATTGGATCTGGGGCGGCTGCATATTAATGGGGCTCGGGGGATTTTTTGCGATCGCTGATCGGCGTTACCGTACCGCGAAGATAAAACGTCATAGTCTGGCACTGGGGCCCAAGGCCGCTGCATGAAGGCAAAGTTTTTAATTCCGCTGGTTGTTTTTATCATCTTGGTTGGATTTCTGGCAGTCGGTCTGCAGCTCAAGCCGAGTGAAGTACCCTCCCCGTTGATTGGAAAACCTGCACCAGCATTTACTCTGCCAACTCTGGCGGATCCCAAAAAGACATTTTCTCCATCGGATTTCAAGGGAAAGGTCTGGCTCTTTAATGTCTGGGCATCTTGGTGTGTGGCCTGTAAAGAAGAGCATCCTGTTCTGATGAATCTGGCTAAGCAAAATAGGGTCGCAATCGTGGGGCTTGATTACAAAGATCAACGTGATGCGGCGCTCACATTTCTTCAACGAGGAGGGGACCCCTATCTCCTTTCGGTCGTTGATCAGAACGGCCGAGTGGGGATTGATTACGGAGTGTATGGCGTTCCGGAGACCTTTCTGATTGATCGCGAGGGAGTAATTCGATACAAACACATTGGCCCCGTAACACCAAGAGTTCTAGAAGAAAAAATTCTGCCGCTGGTGGCCGTATTGAGCAAGCCATGAGGCAGCACGGTCTCCCGCTAATCCTAGCGTTTCTATGTTCCGTGGGTTTCGCCCAGACAAATCCCAAAGAGGCGGCCCCCCTGGCACAGGACCCGATCGTCGAGAAACGTCTCAACGAGATCTCAGAAGAAATGCGCTGTCTCGTTTGCCAGAATGAATCGCTCGCCGGGAGTCGGTCAGAACTCGCGCTTGATCTCCGAAGAGAAATCCGTACGCTAATTAAAGAGGGAAAGAGTAATCAAGAGATACGCGATTTCATGGTGTCGCGCTACGGAGATTTTGTTCTCTATCGCCCCCCAGTAAAATCTACAACGCTGCTGCTGTGGATTGGCCCGTTTGTGCTGATGGTGGGCGGGTTCTTTGCCTTAATGGTTGCCCTAAAGCGGCGCAGAAAAAATAGGCCGACCACAACACTCTCTGTAGCGGATATTCAAAAGGCAGAGACACTGCTCAGAGGCGAAAAACAATGATCTGGTTTCTGGTCGCCGTTATTCTATTAATTGCTTTTTTCTTGCTCTGGATTCTGCAGCCCTATTATCGGGCAATGCCGCAGTCTCTGACCTCGCGCAATGATTTAAATGTGCAGGTCTATCAGGATCAAATTGCGAAGATTGATCAAGATCTCGCCAACGGTCTTTTAGCTCCCGAGCAGGCGAGCGAGAGTGTCGCGGAGATCCAGCAACGGCTACTTGATGACACCGAAAAAGAGTTTGTTGTCCACGAGCCGCATAGCTCGCGATTCACCGTGATTACGATCTGTCTTGTGGCTCCTCTGACGGCTCTTGCGATCTACGGGGTGATTGGTGTTCCCAATGAGCTCATGTTGGCGCCACCGGTGAAGGCCGCAAGAACCGGAGATCAGCCGCCAGATATTGCAAAGATGGTGGCGGGGCTTGCGAAAAAACTGGAGCAAGAACCGGACAATCTTGAGGGGTGGGCGATGCTGGGCCGCTCCTATAAGGTAATGGGTAACACTCTGGAAGCGGAGAAAGCCTACGATCGGGCGGGTTCGTTTCTGATGACAGATGCCCAGCTTCTTGCTGATTATGCTGATGTTTCTGCGGCTAATGCGAAGGGAGATTTTAGTGGTAAGCCAATTCGATTGATTGAGCGTGCTTTAAAGGTGGACCCTCAGAATCCTATGGCGCTCTGGCTTGCTGCAACAGCTGCAATGCAAGGACAGGACCGCCCCAAGGCACTTGGGTATCTCAAGCGTCTAATTAAAGTTCTACCCCCAGACTCAGAGGATGCAAAAACCATTCAATCTGCGATTGATCAGGTTTCTGCGCAATCTGGGGGTAAGTAGTCGATACCGATCTCTTAAGATTCTCTATGCTAATTCGTCACGATCTCTCGAGGCGGTTTGTCGTCTGTCCAGCCGACTATCAGTGGATAGATTCTCCCGTCGCTGGCGTTCGGCGAATGCCCCTTGATCGCGTTGGTGCAGAGCAAGGTCGGGCAACCAGTATTGTTGAGTACGATGCCCATACCGTTTTCACCGCGCATGAGCACTCGGGTGGTGAGGAGTTCTTCGTTCTCTCGGGAACCCTAATTGATGACGCAGGGCATTATTGCGCAGGGACCTATGTGCGTAATCCTGTGGGGTCGCGCCATACTCCGAGGGCAGGCCCCGATGGGGCACGATTATTTGTAAAGCTGGGCCAGTCTCACCCGGACGATCAAGACCGTAAGGTGATCAACACAACAAGATCGAAGTGGTTTCAGGGATTGGTGCCGGGGTTGCAGGTATTGCCGCTACATGAACACCTGTCAGAACATTGCGCCCTGGTTCGCTGGGCCCCGCATACAGAGTTCAGCAGGCACCAGCATTGGGGCGGGGAGGAGATTCTGGTCCTTCAAGGGACCTTTATTGATGAACACGGCTGCTATCCTGCAGGCTCATGGTTACGAAGCCCTCATCGAAGTATCCATACGCCGTATACCCGTGAAGACGGTGCACTGATTTGGGTAAAAACTGGCCATCTCAGCGTTGGTGAGTCCCACTAATGCTGCAGGCTCTCGGCCGGTTTATACACACCCGCTGGTCTGGCGAAATCGATCATCGGGTGCTACTTCAGAGAGAGATGCTGATTATCGGCAGCCTTGTGAATTTTGTCGCGAGTTTCATTGGGCTCATTTTGTTGGCGAGTAAGTTCTCAGGCTATTGGGCTGCTTTCGTACATTTTCTGCCTCTGCCCTATAACGTTTTTTTATTGTTTTGTGTTTTTCGGCATCGAGAGTCAGGCGCGTGGATGCGACTAATTGCCACACTCTGGTGGCTATGCATGCTCATCGTGTAGAGTCTTGGATTAGATAGCATTACGTCTGCTGTTCCGGAACAACGATAACCCCAAGGAGATCTCTGATGACAACCAAACGATCAACCTCGAAGCTGTTTGAACAGGGGGTGAAGATTCGCCGCGAAGTCCTTGGCCCGGAGTATGTTGATCGCTCTCTCGATCAGGCCAATGGATTCATGATGGCCTTTCAGAATATCACCACAGAGATGTGCTGGGGTTATGCGTGGGCGAGGCCAGGGCTTCCCCGCAAGACCCGCAGTATGCTGAATCTCGCGATGCTCACCGCATTGAATCGGTCGGCGGAGATTAAGCTTCATGTGAAAGGCGCTCTTAACAACGGGCTCTCCGTAGAGGAAATCAAAGAAGTTCTTCTGCATGCGACAGTCTATTGTGGGATTCCTGCGGGGCTTGACGCATTTAAGGCGGCAAACCAGGTTCTTGAGGAAGAGGGCGCTTTTAAGAAGTCTGAAAGAAAGCCAAACGCATCTGGCAGGCCTACGACTAAGAAAAAATCAAAAAAATAAGCCCACCAGGCTCTAGAGGGTTCTGCGTAAGGCCTCGAAGAACAAGTCAGACTGAAGGCGCTCGCCGTCCATCTGGGCAGCGACATCCCTTGCGAGCGAGGGGCTTGCAGGGGCGAGGGGTCGTCCAGTGGACTGGGCAAGCACCTGGATCATGCAGGCACGTTCAAGGTAGTAGAGGTCATCGTAGGCATACGCGATCGTCGGGCCACAGACCACAACGCCATGATTACCTAAAAATACAATGTCTGCGCCATTCATGGCGCGCGCAATGCGCTCACCCTCCCCATGATCGAGGGCGAGACCGTTGTATTGCCCATCAATAGCGATTCTGCCGTGAAAGCGCATTGCATTCTGGGATAGGGCGGTATCCAGTGCTCGGTCAGCAGTTAGGGTTAGGGCGGTAGCGAAAGGCATATGGGTATGCATCACGCAACGTTGTTTACCAATACGGTGAATCGCTGCGTGAATATGTAGCGCGGTGGGTTCGACATCCCGATGGCCAGCAAGTTTTTGTCCGGAGATATCTACTAATACAATGTCATCGGCCTCTACTTCGCTCCAGAATAGTCCTCGGGGGTTGAGCAAAAACTCTGCGGCATCACCGGGCAGTTCAACACTGAAATGGTTACAGACACCTTCGGCGAGCCCATGCCGAGAGGCTGCACGGAGGGCCAGGGCTAGATCATTTCGGAGTTGACGTACGGCCTTCGACTGGTAGAGGGTCTGGTGTGGCGATCGGGATCTCATAGGGTCTCCTCTCGGGGTTATTAGGAAAAACTCTCGGGTGTCACCATCGTGAGTTCGGGCTGAAGAGTCGCATGATCAATGCCGTGTTTTTCCCGAAGTATGATCTGTAGGTCTCTTAAAACTGATGGCCAGTTGGAGAGATCGGTCATTTCGAGATGTGCGCTGAGCGCGATATGACCGGGGCTGATCTCCCAGACATGAAGGTTATGAACGGCCCGGATTGCTGCTGGTGATCGCAGATCCTGGCCCACTGCTTGAAAATCCACAGACTCGGGAACATGCTCCATCAGAATTCGGTAAGAGTTTTTCAGTAGGATGAGCGTTGATTTTAGAATCAGCGCACAAACAAAGATTGATAGTAAGGAGTCAATCGGCGTCCAGCCGGTGAGAACGATAATCAGGCCAGAGGCGATAGCCGCAATCGACCCTAATAGATCGCCCATGACATGCACGAGTGCCGCTTTTGTATTGATACTGTCTTGATCTTTAGAGAGCAGCCAGGCCACCAGGAGGTTGATCAGAAGACCGATACCGGCGACGATCATCACAGTCTGCCCGGCGATATCCCGGGGGTTCTGTAGCCGATCAAATGCCGTAATTCCAATCCAGGCAATTACACCCAGCATTACCAGAGAATTGACAAATGCCGCGAGCGCTTCAATACGGCCAAACCCATATGAACTCGTATCACTTGGGGGGCGCATTGCAATGATCTGGGCTAAGAGTGCAAGTAACAGCGCGGTAGAGTCAGTCACCATGTGGCCGGCATCGGCCATGAGCGCGACTGAGCCGCTCACTAACGCCACTATGAATTCAACTACTGCGAAAAATAGCGTTAGCCCGACGGCAAGACCGAGGATTCGAGAGTTAGCCCGTTCACGGGCATGGCCGCGAAGAGCATCTTGACTGTCGTGATGGTGTAGGGGGCTTGACACGGCCCTAGTCGACCGCGTGGTAGCCGGCATCGATGTAGATGGTCTGCCCCGTCATGCCGCTGGACTGGTCACTACAGAGAAACGCTGTAAGGTCTGCCACTTCATCTTGTGTAACCAGCCGCTTGAGGGGAGACTTCTCGATCGCACGTTGCATCAGGTCGTCAAAGTGCTCAATTCCGGAGGCAGCCCGAGTCAGTATGGGTCCGGGAGACACGGCATGGACACGGATATTCATCTCTCCGAGTTCGCTGGCCATGTAACGCACACAGGATTCCAGCGCTGCCTTCACCGGTCCCATAAGTCCATAGTGGGGTACAACCTCATCAGCGCCAAGATAGCTCATCGTGATCAGACTTCCGCCACGCGGCATGTGGGGGGTTACCAGTTGGGCTGCACGGGCAAATGAATGACAGCTAATATCCATTGCCTGTAAGAAGCCCTCCTTTGAACTCTCGGTAACGCTTCCATGAAGATCTTTTGCGGGTGCAAAGGCCACTGAGTGTACGAGGAAGTCGAAGCTTCCAAGCGCTGTGATGCTTTCTGCGACGAGTGTTTCGAGTTCACCGGGATTTTGTAGATTACAGATCTTGAGTTTGGCTGAAGTCGATCGGATTGATGGAAGTACTGAATCAAATGCCTTTTGATTCAGGCAGCTTGCAACGATATTGCAGCCCGATTCGGATAGCTTCTTGACGATAGCGTAAGCAATACTGCGCTCGTTGGCGACACCCAATACCAACCCATTTTTCCCAGTCAACATAAAAGCCCTTTAGATAAGTCCCATCCCGATAGTTTACGGGTAAGTGGAGTGGAGGACTTACGGTCGGGTGTTCTGTTCGGCGGCCGATTTGATGACGAGGGCAAGCTTGACTGCAACCTTGGGATCAGTGCAGATCTCGCAGGCACCGAATTCAGTCGCATCAAAGTGGCGAAGCGTGAAAATTGGGCCGCCAAGCAGGATTGCGACGTTTGCATTCTGCGATGCTTTACGGATCCCTGTTACCAGCGTTTCTAAGCCATCGAGTTGGCTTTCAATCGCTACGGAAATCCCGATCACGTCAAACCACTCATTAGCAGCAGCGTGAATCAGACCCTCTGCACTTGAGGAGATCTCTACAACGGTCTGCCAGCCTTCCTTGTTAAAGAATTCTGAGACAATCGTAAGACCAAGGATATGTTGAGATCCCGGCGCACAGGCCAACATAATGCGATTACGTGGCCCGGGTTTACGTGGCCCTGCCTGGTATTCAAACCCGATCCGGTGTGTAATCTCATGCATTCGCATCAGGCCATTCGTGACCTGTACGAAATCAGCAGTGTCGGTCTCCCAGGCGACGCCAAGATATCGTGCCGCGGGTGTAATCAGTTGCATAAAGATGGTTTCATGGCTCATGCCGTCGCGAACAAGTTGGTCTGCAAAGCTGTTTGCAAGAATTGCGTCATTCAGCAGGCAGAGGTTGGCGAACTCCACGACATCGCTTTCTGGGATGCGAATCGTCTGATCATTCTCCTGTGTTAAGCGGCCTGCGCCGTTTGGGTGGGCCTGCAGGAGCCGGGGAATGATCTGGGTCTCAATCACCGATGAAATAAGGTGACGACAGCCTTCATCCGGCGGCTCAGCCGCCAGGGAGACCCTCTGAGCTGACTGGGCCGTCATACGGATGTGACTCTAGAAGTGGCCAACATCGCGATCCCTTTTCTGCCTATTTATAGTTATTGGATGCAGGCTAACTTGGATTTCGGATTTTTGGCAGTGCCTACTTATAAAACCATGCTCTTAGCATGGTTTTTGGGCCATGAATGGTGGGTCGGGCGAGACTCGAACTCGCGACCAACGGATTAAAAGTGCCGACACTCTGTCAATCACCGTGTACACAACGCACGGCACTTTGTTTGCGTTCGCTAACTGTACACACAGCGTAGAGCCCCACTGCGTCGCACTGTGCTTTATTGTGCGATGCATGTCAGTGGCAATCATGCTGCGAGCGAGGGGCAAACTATTTTTGCTATGCATGTCGTGCGAAAAACGTACCTTTGCGTAAACAGCATGGTGTTAGTGAAAACCCTGCTCTTTTGAAACTTTAGACGGGTTTCTGTTGCTGCAGACGCTGCAGGCGTTTCGCAGCACGCTCACGCTGTTGTCGATCACGCTCACGCTGCAGAGCGACCTTCGCGTTTTGCACGCCTTGCTGCAGCGACTTGACGCGAGACTGCTGAGGGGTAAGAGGCTTGATGGTGGCGACTTCGCTGATCTTCATGCATGTATTTACAGTCGATCATCGCTTAAATCCTTTGCGTAGTGATGTTGCAGCATTGGCCATCTGCGTGTCTAACTCACCCTCACGCACAGCCTCTACGATGAGCTCAAGCGTGGGAACGAGGTGGTTGACATCAGGCACATCGACAGAAAACTTTCCCTTGCCAAGTTCCAGCACTTGGCTGCCGTAGCGTACGGTCAGTGCGAGTCTATTGCCATCGATGTCAAACCACCATGCCTTTACACGTTTAGCGGAACTGACAACACGTCGCGTGCCATCAGCGTCCTTTATAGTGCGATTGCGTGAGGGTGCATAGGTGGTGTTTGATAGCGTGGCACGTGCTAGAGCGATCTGCTCATGCAGCCTGCGTATAACCTTGCTGCGTCTTCGATGCTCTTCGCTTGCGAGAGTGGGCTTTTTTGCAGCAGTGAGTTTAAGTTGTGACAGTTTCATGCATGCTCCTTTTTATTAGATACACACACTGTATTTTCGAAACTGCAGCATGGACAACCGAAACGTACGGTATGAACAGAGTAGAGCGAATATTTTTACCTACTCTGTTCATCTCGCTAAATAACTTTATCAAGCGAGGTATAAAGGTTAGCACGCCGAAAGCGATAGTGCTGCGAAATCTGCTCTGATGTGTGGCAGTAAGCAAAACGGTCCGCTCGCTCACCGTTCTCATCACACTACCCGATATCCTGTATCGGATGCCTTAAAACGACGCTCCTTTGTAGCAGTACCGTTTGTGATGACGATTATGGTTGGTAGCACAGCGATGTGTGAATGTAAGCAAATATAAAAATATAGGCTGAAAGTGAGTGGGAATGCCACAGTAAACCCACAAGTGCAGCAACAATGCTACTGATATAGGCGTTGCTGTTACTGCGTAAGACGAGCACGTAAAAGGTGATAGCAAAACCTACCTAACCTTGCTGTACGGCAAGTTGTGTGTATATCAGTTGTCGATCCTCACCAAAAGGTTGACCTTGTCCATGCCCTTTAACAGGGCGTGGCTTGTGTGCTTCCTACCAAAAGATCGAAAAGAAAAGGCACGAACGGCTGTTCTGTGCGAACGAATGTGAGCAAACAGAGCGGCAGTGAGTTGTACGCACGCAGTGCGGACATAGGGTTGTGCAAAAAGCATGCTTTTTCAAAAACATACCCCTTGCCTTACAAAACCCCCTCAAAAACACCTCAAATCAGCCCTACAACAGGTTTTTGCCCGTTTTTGGGTATCAGCATACGTCTGAGGAGTAGGCAGCAGCACACAGGGCTTTTTAAGCAGGGCTGTGGACAAGTGGCAGAAATCCCACAAGCAGCACGTAAATACAAACAACAGATTACGCACAAACTCTGCTCATCGGCAGCGATTTTTGCGTATCTCATTGATTTATGGAAGGATTTTTATGCGACAAAAAGAGGTAGGAAACACACAG
>JACCED011888737.1_pt1 | contig 24722 bp, 21 predicted proteins | sample 7455021 | NCBI WGS metagenome assembly JACCED01 (sample SAMN15323456, study PRJNA562643) | freshwater metagenome | isolation source: river surface water | place: USA:Blue River Watershed | collected 2017-08-19
ATCCACTCGTGGGGGACACGACATATGGGGCAGATCCTGTCCTCGGTAAGAAAATGAAAATGTCTCGACCTTGGCTTCATGCTCTTGAACTGCGCTTCAACCACCCAACGAATGGAAACCCGCTCGGGTTAACCGCGCCATACCCAGCCGACCTTCAGGCTTCTCTGGCGTTGCTATCCGAAGCAGTTCTGCCTTAGGCACTAATGTTGCGCCACCATGTCATCTGAAGATTTTTCAGCTTCACGGGCATCGACGCAAGACTCGTTTGTACATCTTCATGTGCATACCGAGTACTCGATGCTCGATGGTGCCGCGCGCGTTGGAGATCTCGTTAATGAGGTAGCCCGCCAAGAAATGCCGGCAATCGCCATGACAGATCACGGAAATGTCTTCGGCGCATTTGATTTTTATAAGCAAGCAACGAAAGCTGGCGTCAAACCAATTATTGGTATTGAAGCCTACGTTGCACCTGAATCTCGTTTTGATAAGAAGCGCGTGCAATGGGCCGATGGTGGCGAAGATGATGTCTCAGGTGGCGGCGCATATACGCACATGACCATCCTGGCTGAAAACAATCAGGGGCTAGCTAACTTATTCAGACTTTCATCTCTGGCCTCCCTCGAAGGTTATTACTACAAGCCTCGCATGGATCGCGAGCTTATCTCTCGCTATGCCGATGGCCTGATCGCAACGACAGGTTGCCCAGGTGGAGAAATTCAAACACGTCTTCGAATGGGCAATTACAAAGAGGCGTTACGTGCGGCAAGTGATTACCGAGACATCTTTGGCGCCAATAACTTCTTCCTCGAAGTCATGGACCATCAAATCGATATCGAATCTCGCGTTAAGGCCGATCTTCTTAAACTCGGAAAAGAACTCAAACTTCCCTTGCTGGCCACAAACGATCTTCACTACACACGCCACGAAGATGCTGCAGCGCACGAAGCACTTCTCTGCGTGCAATCAGGATCAACCCTGGCAGACCCCAAGCGATTTAAATTTGATAACGATGAGTTCTATCTCAAGACTCCTGCGCAGATGCGCGAACTCTTTAAAGATATCCCTGAATCCTGCGACAACACACTTCTTATCGCCGAACGTTGCAATGTCAAACTACGCGAGAACGAAAACTTGCTTCCTGCTTTCGAAGTTCCCAAAGGTGAAACCGAAGATAGCTGGCTCCGCAAAGAATCAGTCCGGGGTCTCATTGAAAAGCTTGGCGAAAAAGCGACCGAGGAATATCGCACTCGCTTGCAATACGAACTCGATGTTATGGCGAAGATGGGATTCCCGGGTTACTTCCTTGTTGTGGCAGACCTTGTCGGACATGCAAAGAAAGTTGGAATTCGCGTTGGCCCAGGTCGTGGATCTGCCGCAGGTTCACTTGTTGCATATGCACTCGGTATTACCGGTCTTGATCCAATCGAACACGGTCTCTTGTTTGAGCGATTCCTCAATCCAGAACGTATCTCGATGCCCGATATCGATCTCGACTTCGATGAACGTCGTCGGTCAGAGATGATCCGTTATGCAACTGAAAAGTACGGCGAAGATCGCGTAGCTCAAATCATCACCTACGGAACAATTAAATCTAAGCAGTCACTTAAAGATGCAACGCGTGTTCTTGGATATCCCTATGCAATCGGCGAAAAGCTCACCAAGGCACTTCCACCTTCAGTTATGGGTAAAGACATCACACTTTCGGGTGTCTTCGACTCTAAGGATGCGCGCCATGGCGAAGCAGGCGAATTCCGCCAGCTCTACGAGAGCGACCCTGATTCAAAGCGCGTCGTTGATTTAGCAAAGGGCCTTGAAGGTCTTAAACGTCAGTGGGGAGTACACGCAGCGGGCGTGATTCTCTCTCGCGAACCTTTACTTGATGTTATTCCTATCCATCGACGTGAAGCAGATGGCGCAATCATCACGCAGTTCGATATGGGTGCTTGCGAATCTACTGGGCTTCTCAAGATGGACTTCCTCGGTCTTCGAAACCTTTCTGTGCTAGATGATGCACTACTTAATATCAAAGCCAATCAAGGTATTGATGTCGTTCTTGAAGATCTGCCACTCAGCGATCAGAAGACATTCGAACTTCTTTCACGTGGCGATACCTTGGGCGTATTCCAGCTCGACGGCGGGCCTATGCGCGCACTTCTTCGCAGCATGGCACCAGATTCATTTGCCGATATCTCTGCGGTGATTGCGCTCTATCGTCCAGGTCCAATGGGCGAGAACGCACACAATAACTATGCCGATCGTAAGAATGGTCGCAAACCTGTCGAACCAATTCACCCTGAACTCTCTGAACCACTGCAAGAGATTCTTGGTGACACTTACGGTCTCATTGTTTATCAAGAGCAAGTCATGGCGATTGCACAGAAAGTTGCTGGCTTTACTCTCGGCCGCGCAGATCTCTTGCGTAAGGCGATGGGTAAGAAGAATAAAGAGATCCTTGATAAGGAGTACATCCCATTCGAAGCTGGCATGAAGGAGAATGGTTTCTCTGTCAGCGCTATTAAGCGTCTCTGGGAAGTTCTGATTCCGTTCTCGGATTACGCATTTAACCGCGCACATAGCGCCGGTTACGGTGTTGTCTCTTTCTGGACCGCCTACCTCAAAGCGAATTATCCAACTGAGTACATGGCAGCACTTCTTACCAGCGTGCGCGATGATAAAGATAAGTCTGCGCTCTATCTCTCCGAGTGCCGCCGCATGGGAATCAAGGTTCTTCCACCCGATGTCAACGAATCAGATGCTGAATACACCCCTCGCGGAAAAGATATTCGCTTTGGTTTGGCTGCAATTCGTAACGTAGGTGAAGGAGTTGTTGCTTCCGTAAAGGCTGCTCGCGAGAGCAAGGGAGCGTTCGCATCCTTTGGAGATTTCCTCGCAAAGGTTGATGCCAACGTCTGCAATAAGAAGACCATCGAATCTCTCATCAAAGCTGGCGCATTCGATTCACTTCAACATCCTCGCAAGGGGCTCATGGCTATCCACCTCGAAGCCATTGATTCAGTGATTGAAACGAAACGCGCTGAAGCCATTGGCCAGTTCGATCTCTTCGGTGGAGATTCGATTACGCAAGTTGCAGGTCTTGATATTGAAATCCCTACAACTGAATGGGATAAATCAACGCTCCTTACATTCGAACGCGAGATGTTAGGTCTCTACGTTTCAGACCATCCGCTCTTAGGTGTTGAACATGTTCTTCGCTCACATACAGATATGTCAATCAGCCAGCTCCTCGATGATGGCCCACAAGATGGCATGGTCACTATTGGCGGATTGATCACTGGTATTCAACGAAAAGTTTCCCGCCAAGGAGCATCATGGGCTGTCGTTAACGTTGAAGATCTTGAAGGTGCTATCGAAGTTCTCTTCTTCTCAAATACCTACAACCAATATGCGCTTTCACTTACTGAAGATCGTGTAGTTGTTGTTCGCGGGCGCTTCTCACGAACCGATGAACAAGTTCGATTTACCGCCCTTGAAATGAAGATGCCAGATATTTCAGCAGCTCCTACAGGTCCACTTCTCATCTCATTGCCAGCAGCTCAAGTAACTCCACCTATTGTTGAACGAATGAAAGAGATCCTTCGTTCACATCCAGGAAAACGTGAAGTTCATCTGCAAGTCATTGATCAACAGAAATCAACAACTCTCAAAATTGACGCGCTAGTAACATCATCGCCAAGTTTGAGCGCAGATCTCAAGGCAATTCTTGGGTCTGACTGTCTCATCAGGATTTAAAGGGTCTTCGCCCTCTCGCTACACAAAGTAGAATCCCACTGTGATTCGCACCGTTGACCTTCGTGGAAAGTCTCTCGACAAAGCTGGCTATCAAGCCGAGCTCCCACGCGCACAGCTCGATGTCGCGCAGGCAATGGTTCTCATCGAACCGATTCTCCGTCGTGTGCAGCATGGAACTGAGGCAGATCTGATCGCTCTAGCCCAAGAGTTTGATGGCGTAACGCCTGCATCAATCCGAGTTCCGCAATCGGCTCTCGATCAAGCACTAGCTCAATTAGATCCTGCAATTCGCAGCGCACTCGAGGAATCTGCTTCACGTATTCGTAAAGTACATAACGATCAAGTTCGCGGTGAAACTCGAACAACTGTTGTCGATGGCGGCACTGTTACTGAGAAGTGGGTCCCCGTAGATCGCGTGGGTCTCTATGTCCCGGGTGGTCGCGCGGTCTATCCAAGCAGCGTCATGATGAATGTGATTCCTGCGCAGATTGCAAAGGTGCACAGCATCGCAGTTGCATCTCCACCACAGAAAGAATTCGGTGGACTTCCGCACCCAACAATCCTCGCCACCTGCGCGCTTCTTGGAGTCACCGAGGTCTATGCAGTTGGGGGAGCACAGGCAATTGCCCTCTTTGGATATGGGATGAAGGGCGTGGCACAGAAGTGTGATCTCGTGACCGGTCCTGGAAATATTTATGTGGCAGCAGCTAAGCGGGCATTGCGTGGAATCATCGGTATCGATTCAGAGGCGGGCCCAACAGAGATCGCAATTCTTGCGGATGAAAGTGCAATCGCTGCAGATGTCGCAGCAGACCTCATTAGCCAAGCTGAACACGATGTCATTGCAGCAGCAGTCCTTGTGACAACATCAACCCAGCTTGCCAAAGATGTAGAAGTTGAAGTTGAAAAGCGTGTTGCTGCCACTAAGCACTCCGAACGTATTCGTACCGCGCTTACCGGAATTCAATCAGCAATCGTCTTAGTTGATTCAATCGAACAAGGTCTCGATGTAGTAAATGCATATGCAGCAGAGCATCTTGAAATTCAGACAGAGAATGCTGCACGCGATGCTGCACAGATTCGCAATGCGGGCGCTGTCTTCATTGGTCGCTTCTCTCCAGTTTCGCTGGGCGATTACTCAGCTGGTTCAAACCACGTTCTACCTACTGGTGGATGTGCCTGCCACAGCAGCGGCCTCTCTGTGCAAACTTTCTTGCGCGGACTTCACTTCATTGAGTATGACCAGAGAGCATTTACTGACATTCTCGATACCGTGGTGACTTTGGCAAACTCCGAAGATCTTCCAGCTCACGGTGAAGCAATGACAGCGCGATTGGAAAATCTATGAACCAGTGGCCAGCATGGCTTCCACTTCGCCAAAATCTTCGCGAACTTTCACCGTATGGTGCGCCTCAACTTCCTGCAGATGCTGTGATGAATACGAATGAGAATCCTTATGCTCCCTCGCCCGCACTTGCTAAAGCTATTGCCGACCGAGTCTCAGAGGTAGCGCTATCTCTCAATCGTTATCCAGATCGTGATGCAGTCGTTCTACGTACGAAGCTTGCTGAATTCATCAATGGTCTATCCGGAACAGATTTCAATTCGAAGAATCTATGGGCTGCAAATGGCAGCAATGAAATAATCCAATCTCTCTTCATGGCTTTCGGCGGCGGGACAGCTCTCGGCTTTACTCCTTCTTACTCAATGCATCCGTTGATTGCCAAGGTCACTCAAGTGCAGTGGCTCAATGGAAGTCGCCGCGAAGATTTCAGCCTCGATATCGACTCTGCAATCTCGCAGATTCAGCGCGATAAGCCAACGCTTACATTTATCACCACACCAAACAACCCAACAGGCTCTGCAGTCACCATTGATGAAATCGAGAAGATCGCAAGACTTACTTCAGGCTTATTGGTTGTCGATGAAGCATATGCCGAATTTTCTGAGGAAAAATCAGCGGTAACGCTCATTAAGAAGTATCCACACGTTGTTGTCATCCGAACAATGAGTAAGGCCTTTGCATTTGCAGGAGTTCGCCTTGGTTATCTGGTCGCAGACCCTGCCGTCATCGATGCGATGTTCCTTGTTCGCTTGCCTTATCACCTCAGTGCACTGACACAGGCAGCTGGTGAAGTCGCACTTGATTTCAAGGACGAGCTACTTGGCACAGTTGCCCAACTTCGCACCGATCGCGATCGCGTTGCAGCGCAACTCACCGATATGGGGCTCACCGTCATTCCAAGCGCATCTAACTTCCTTCTCTTCTCAGGATTCGATATGCCATCGGCGCAGCTCTGGCAGGCGATGCTTGACAGGGGAGTTCTCATCAGAGATGTGGGATTATTGGGTTACTTAAGAGTCACCATTGGCAATGAGGCCGAAAATACCAAGTTTATTTCAACGCTATCGGCATGCCTGGGAGAAAAATGAGCAGAACATCACGAGTGGAACGCACTACGAAAGAATCAAGCGTTCTTGTAGAACTCAATCTCGATGGAACCGGTGAGATTTCAGTCGATACCGGAGTCCCATTCTTTGATCACATGCTCAGCCAATTAGGTAAGCACTCTGGCTTCAATTTGACTGTAAAGACAACTGGTGATGTTGATGTCGATTCACATCACACCGTTGAAGATACTTCACTCGCCTTTGGTCAAGCACTTCGCGAAGCTCTGGGCGACAAGGCAGGTATTCGCCGCTTCGGCGATGCGATGGTGCCACTTGATGAAGTTCTCGTGCAGGCAGCTGTCGATCTTTCGGGTCGTCCATATCTTGTCCATCGCCAACCTGAAATCGTCGAGCTCATCGGAACATTCGATACAACTCTTGGAAAGCACATCTGGGAATCCATCGTTGCAGAAGCGCGCATCGCACTTCACGTGCGCGTTCTCGAAGGCCGCAATGCTCACCACGTCTTTGAAGCGCAATTCAAAGCTGTTGCTCGTGCACTTCGTGACGCTGTCGCACTCGATGGTCGTGTTGCAGGGATTCCATCTACAAAGGGCTCTCTCTAACGTTCGTGATTGCAATTCTCGATTACGGATCTGGCAATCTACGTTCTGCTCAACGCGCCTTTGAAACTTCTGGCAAAGAAGTTGTACTGACATCTGATTACGAAGTCGCACTCAACGCCGACGGCCTTGTTGTTCCTGGAGTCGGGGCATTTGCTGCCTGTATGCAAGGACTTGCTGGTGTTCGCGGAGATCAACTAGTTCGCGAGCGAATTTCCTTGAAGCGTCCTACTTTAGGTATCTGTGTTGGCATGCAGATTCTCTTTGCGCGCGGTGTCGAACATGGCAACCATGAAGGTGTTGGCGTCTGGGATGCAACGGTAGAAAAACTTGAGGCACCGATATTGCCGCACATGGGATGGAACACCGTTTCTGCTGGAGCTGGAAGTTCACTCTTTAAAGGCATTGAAAAAGAATCGTTCTACTTCGTGCATTCGTACGCAGTGAAGAAGAAGGTTGGTGCTATCACGACGATGGCGCACCACGGTGAAGATTTCCTCGCAGCAGTTGAAGATGGTGTGATTGCAGCGACACAATTTCATCCAGAAAAATCCGGAGATGCAGGACTGCATTTGATTAAGAATTGGACGGACTCGCTATGAGCTACCTCGAACTTTTACCTGCAGTCGATGTAAAAGATGGACGCGCAGTTCGCCTTGTGCAAGGTGAGCTTGATGCTGAAACCGCTTATGGAAACCCACTTGAAGTTGCTCTCGAATTCCAGGCAGCCGGCGCTGAATGGCTCCACCTGGTAGATCTCGATGCAGCATTTGGCCGCGGAGAAAATAGCGCACTGCTTGCCGAAGTAGTTGGAAAACTTGATATCAAAGTCGAACTCTCTGGCGGAATCCGCGATGACGAATCTCTTCGTCGCGCACTCGCAACAGGTTGTGTTCGCGTCAACCTTGGAACAGCCGCACTCGAAAATCCCGAATGGACTGCGCGCGTGATTGCCGAACACGGCGACCGCATCGCTGTAGGCCTTGATGTTCGAGGACATGTTCTTGCAGCTCGTGGCTGGACTAAAGAAGGTGGCGATCTCTTTGAAACTATCGAACGCCTTGAGCGTGATGGATGTTCTCGATATGTAGTGACAGATGTGACTAAGGATGGAACTCTTAAGGGACCAAACCTGGAACTACTTCAGGAAGTCTGCGCAGTCACTAAGAAACCTGTTGTCGCATCAGGTGGCATTTCTTCCCTCGATGACATCGCAGCCCTTGCTGCCCTTAATGCAAGCGGTGTTGAAGGAGCGATTGTTGGCAAAGCTCTGTATGCAGGCGCATTCACACTCGAGCAAGCGTTAGTGCTAACTCGCCGATGACACTCTCTGTTCGCATTATTCCTTGCCTCGATGTCACCGATGGTCGAGTCGTTAAGGGCGTTAACTTCACCGACTTAGTTGATGCAGGAGACCCCGTTGAGATGGCCTCGCTCTACGGTCGCGAAGGGGCAGATGAACTTACCTTTCTTGATATTTCAGCAAGTGCTGTAGGGCGTGAAACAACTCTTGATGTAGTTCGCAAGACAGCTGAACAAGTATTTATTCCGCTCACAGTAGGCGGCGGAATTCGCACAGTCGATGATGTTGATCGCCTGCTTCGCGCAGGTGCTGACAAAGTTTCAATCAATACGGCAGCTCTTGCTCGCCCTGAATTGATTGCTGAGATTGCAGATCGTTTTGGTTCTCAAGTATTGGTGCTATCAGTTGATGCGCGTCGTGCCCGTACCGATTCTGGTTTTGAAGTGACAACGCATGGTGGGCGCGAATCCGCGGGCATCGATGCACTTGCATGGGTAGAAAAAGCCTGCGCACTGGGCGTTGGTGAAATTCTTCTCAACTCCATGGATGCTGACGGAACTCGCGCTGGATATGACATCGGAATGATTACTGCTGTCCGCGCCGTCTCAAAGGTTCCGCTGATTGCCAGTGGTGGCGCGGGCACCCTCGAAGATTTCGCATCGGCACTCGATGCTGGAGCCGATGCGCTCCTTGCGGCAAGCGTCTTCCACTTCGGAATTCACCGTATCGGCGACGTGAAGAAGTACCTTTCAGGCCAGAATTATTCAGTGCGCAATGCGCATATGGTCTAAGGCAGAATACGCATATGAGCACAGAGCTAAGCCCCGAGATTTCTGCGCTCCTCAAAGATCCGGCAGCACTCATTCCAGCTGTTGCACAAGATGTCCACTCGGGTGAAGTTTTGATGCTCGCCTATGTCAATGCCCAATCATTGGCTGCAACTCTTGCGACCGGGCGGGCAACATACTGGTCACGTAGCCGCAACGAACTCTGGGAAAAGGGAGCAACTTCTGGCCATACCCAATTGGTTCATTCCATCGCTCTTGATTGCGACGGAGATGCACTTCTATTCAAAGTTGAACAAACCGGGGCTGCATGCCACACAGGCGATCGCTCCTGTTTCCACAGAAATATCGAGATGTCGCGATGAAACTTGAAGAATTTCGCGAGTACGCGAAGAACAACAACGTTATTCCCGTCTATCGCAAACTCTTAGGCGATGGCGAAACTCCGCTCAATATTTATAAGAAGCTTGCAAAGAACTTGCCCGGAACATTCCTTTTGGAATCCGCCGAACATGGGGGAGTCTGGTCTCGCTACTCATTTATCGGCGCGCATAGCCAGACAACGCTGACTGAAAAAGATGGTGTCGCGGTATGGCTTGGAAAGCCACCTGCGGGAGTTCCGCAGGGAATGAATCCACTTGAAGCTCTGCGCAAAACAGTTGCACACCTAAAGTCTCCAAAGATTGAAGGACTTCCAACTCTTACTGGTGGCCTCGTTGGATACATGGGATATGACTCCGTGCGCAGGCTCGAAAAGATTTCTAACCTTGCAATAAAAGATATTGAGCTTCCAGAAATCGCATTTATGTTAACGAGTGACTTAGCGGTTATGGATCACAGCGAAGGAACCATCACCTTGATTGCAAATGCAATTAACTGGGATGGCTCAAACGAACGCATCGATGAATCCTATGCAGATGCTTTATCTCGTCTTGATCGCATGCAAGCCGAACTTCTAGCCCCTCTTGCCGGAGATGTCTCAAAGATTCCTTCAAAGACCGCGCCTCAATTTGATCGCAATATGAGCGCCGAAGAATTCATGTCTAAGGTAGAAATTGCCAAAGAAGAGATTCGCGCGGGCGAAGCGTTCCAGATAGTTCTTTCGCAGCGATTCTCAATGCCGTGCGCAGCCGATGCACTCGATGTGTATCGCATGCTTCGCCTCAATAATCCAAGTCCATATATGTACCTCTTTAGATTTGAAGATGGAATTGAAGTCGTTGGTTCAAGCCCAGAAGCACTCGTTAAGGTGACTGGTACCGAAGTGATGGTGCATCCAATTGCTGGAACACGTCGTCGTTCTGCATCGGTTGAAGAAGATATTCGCCTCGGAGAAGAGCTTCTTGCCGATCCTAAAGAGCGCGCAGAACATTTGATGCTCGTGGACCTAGGCCGAAATGATCTTGGCCGCGTATGCGCACCCGGAAGCGTCGAAGTAATCGACTTCATGCACATTGAACGTTATTCACACGTCATGCATATTGTTTCAACCGTTATTGGAAAGCTCGGCAAAGATTTAACTCCTATCGATGCACTCTTCTCGGTCTTTCCAGCAGGAACACTTTCTGGAGCCCCTAAGCCACGCGCCATGGAGATTATCGAAACTCTCGAACCAACTCGTCGCGGACTTTATGGTGGCGCTATCGGTTACTTCGACTTCACTGGAAATATTGATGCCTGTATCGCGATTCGTACAGCGCTGCTTCATAAAGGGATGGCATACGTTCAAGCTGGAGCAGGACTTGTCGCAGATTCAGATCCAGCATCTGAAAATGAAGAGACTCTCAACAAAGCAGCTGCCGTTCTTGGTGCAATCACTGCTGCTAATGAATTGAAGCGCGGCTAATGTTTAAATTAGGACTCTCACTTTTTCTTGTCTCCGTTATCGCGATTGCCCTCAGTCGGCGAATTCGTCTCTCTGCACGCTACGAACGCGAACCAAAGAAGCTCACGCCATGGAATGCAATGGATAAGGGAATCGATCCAACAGAGGACCGCACATGAGTGTTCTTGATTCCATCATCGAAGGCGTTCGCGAAGATCTTGCCGCTCGGCGTCTTCCATTAGCGCAAATTCATAAACGTATGGAAGAGACTGCGCCGGCACTTGATGCTCATTCATTCCTATCTCGCGATGAGATGAATGTAATTGCTGAAGTAAAACGTTCATCTCCAAGCAAGGGCGAGCTTGCGACAATCACGGATCCAGCTTCGCTTGCCGAGCAATATCAAGAAGCAGGCGCTGCTGCTGTCAGCGTTCTCACCGAACGCCGTCGCTTCGGTGGCTCACTCGAAGATCTCGATGCCGTGCGAAAGCGCATCTCAATTCCCGTACTCCGTAAAGATTTTATGGTCGATGAATATCAGTTTTTGGAAGCACGTGCGCATGGCGCAGATGTCGTACTTCTCATCGTTGCAGCGCTTTCAAAGAGCCAACTCAGAGATTTCTATGATCTAGCAACTGAGCTGGGAATGGCCTCTCTTATCGAAGTTCATACAGCGCAAGAGCTTGAAAGCGCGATGGATATTGAACCTCGCATCATTGGAGTCAATTCACGAAATCTGAAAACCCTTGATGTCGATAGCGCTGCATTTGCAGACCTCATTCCGCGTATTCCAGCTGATGTGATTCGTGTCGCCGAATCAGGTATCGCAACACGATCAGACGTTGAGTTCGCTCAGAACGCTGGTGCAACTGCAATCTTGGTCGGGGAAACTCTTGTGAAATCTGGGAATCCAATTTCTGCCATGCAGGAACTACTGGGTCGCAGGTAGACTTTCACCATGACGACTGTCGATGAGCTCGCAGGACACTTTGGCCCCTATGGTGGTCGCTTCGTTCCTGAAGCTCTTATCGGAGCGCTTGAAGAACTAGACGCTGCTCGAATCAAGGCGCAGACAGATCCATCATTTATTGAAGAGTTAGCCGAGCTACACCGTACTTACACGGGTCGTCCAAGCATCATCACTGAGGCAAAGCGATTTGGTGAACATGCTGGGGGAGCGCGCATTCTTCTTAAGCGAGAAGATCTCAACCACACCGGCAGCCACAAAATTAATAACGTGCTTGGCCAAGCACTCCTTACAAAGCGCATGGGCAAGAAGCGCATCATCGCCGAAACAGGAGCCGGTCAACATGGCGTTGCATCTGCAACTGCTGCAGCGCTTATGGGTCTTGAGTGCGTTGTTTACATGGGCGAAGAAGATACAAAGCGCCAAGCTCTCAACGTGGCTCGTATGAAATTGTTAGGAGCCGAAGTTGTTCCCGTAACTTCAGGTTCGCGCACACTCAAAGATGCAATCAACGAAGCAATGCGTGACTGGGTTACCAACGTTGAAACTACTCACTACATGCTCGGAACCGTAGCTGGTCCGCATCCTTTCCCATCTATGGTTCGCGATTTCCATAAAATCATCGGCGAAGAATCACGCGAGCAAGTTCTCGCACTGACTGGCCGACTTCCTGATGCAGTTCTTGCATGCGTTGGTGGCGGTTCAAATGCAATCGGAATCTTCCATCGTTTTATTGGCGATAAAGATGTCCGCCTCATTGGACTCGAAGCTGCTGGAGATGGAGTTGAAACAGGACGCCATGCAGCAACCATCACAGGTGGCTCACCAGGTGTTCTCCACGGAAACCGCACATATGTTCTGCAGGATGAAAATGGTCAGACAATCGAGTCCCACTCAATCTCTGCAGGTCTTGATTATCCAGGTGTTGGACCAGAACATGCTTACCTTCACGACATTGGCCGCGCTGAATATCGCGCAGTTACCGATGCTGAGGCGATGCATGCATTTGCACTTCTTTGCAAGACCGAAGGAATCATTCCTGCAATCGAAACAGCGCATGCTCTTGCTGGCGCACTTCAGGTAGGAAATGAATTAGGCAAGGATGCAATTATCTTAATCAATCTCTCTGGACGTGGAGATAAAGATGTTCAGACAGCAGCGCAATACTTTGGAATACCTCTCTAAATGACAACTGCACTCGATGATCTCTTCGTAAAAACTCGCGCCGAAAATCGCGCTGCGCTCATCGCATATATCCCTGCAGGTTTTCCCAGCATCGAAGGTTGCAAGAAAGTCATTCAGGCTTTTGTCGATGGTGGAGTCGATGCCATCGAAATCGGTTTCCCCTACAGCGATCCAGTAATGGATGGCCCAACAATTCAGGCAGCAGCGGATCAATCACTTGCTCACGGAACTGGCGCAAAAGAGGTTTTCGAAGCGCTCAAAGTGGCCACTGATGCAGGCGTTCCGGCGGTTGTCATGACTTACTGGAATCCCATTGAGAAGTACGGCGTCGAAAAGTTTGCTCAGGCGATTTCAGATAATGGTGGGTCCGGCGTCATTACTCCCGACCTGACTATTGAAGAATCTGCGCCGTGGAAAGATGCAGTTGAAAAGGCTGCAATCAATCCCATCTATGTTGTTGCCCCGAGTACAACCGACACTCGACTTCCGCAAGTGACTTCACGTTGCGGAGGATTTATCTATGCAGCTAGCTTGATGGGTGTTACTGGAACTCGCACTACCGTCTCATCGGGTGCTCCTGATTTAGTTGCACGAATCCGCAAGACCTCACAGCTTCCCATTGCAGTCGGACTTGGAGTCTCGACTCGCGAGCAAGCAAAAGGTGTTGCTGGATATGCAGATGGAGTAATCGTAGGTTCAGCATTTATTAAGGCTTTACTCGATGCACCTGATGAAGCAACCGGAATGGATGCAGTAAAGAATCTTGCCAGCGAGTTATCGTTAGGAGTACGTGAAGGACGATGAAGAGATATCAACCATGGATCGGCTTGGCAGCACGACTCATTCTCGGTGGAACACTTATTGCTGCGGGATACCTCAAATTTGATGAGCTTGATAAATCGCAGATGGCAGTTCGCGCATATGAACTTCTTCCTATTCCGCTAGCAAATTTCATGGGCGTCTTCCTTCCATTTTTTGAATTAGCAGTGGGAATTTTGCTTGTCTTAGGAGCTGCAACTCGTCTCTCTGCTCTGGCAAGTGGACTATTGATGTTCGCATTTATGGTCGGAATTTCTCAAGCATGGGCACGCGGACTCTCAATCGACTGTGGCTGTTTTGGCGGCGGGGGACAGGTTGCTCCTGGTGAGGCGGATTACCTAACGCCGCTTCTACGCGACACGGGCCTCACGCTACTTGCGGTGTACCTAACTCTCTTCCCGCATAGTAAATTTAGTCTCGATAAAAACCCGGAATCTCTCACCCAACCAGGAGAAGGCAAAAATGACTAAGCAACAACCAGGAAAAGATAACTTCACTCGCAATCTCGTTGTTGCAGTAGTCGTAGGCGTACTTCTCATCATGTTAGTACCAACACTTCTTTCAAAGCAGACAGATTCATCTGCAAAGACTCCGGCTAGCGTTTCTGCTGATCGCGGTTACGGAATCGTATTCAATGACGAACTCAAGGGTGTTCCGGTTATCGATATCTACGAAGATTTCCAGTGCCCAGTCTGTGCGCAATTTGAAGGCCTCCAGGGCGATTACATCGAATCCCTTATCGCTGATAAGAAGGCAACTGTTGTTTACCACACCCTTTCTTTCTTAGGACAAGAATCTGTGAACGCTGCAAATGCAGCAGCATGTTCAGCTGATGAAGGAAAATTCTTGCAATACCACCGCGCTCTTTACTCAAATCAGCCAGCTGAAAATACTGGCGTCTGGTCAACTGATGTACTTGTAGTACTAGGTCAGGCTGCGGGCATCACATCCAAGAAGTTCGCATCATGCGTCAACGACATGGAATATCAAGGTTGGGTTTCGAACGCTGCAGCTGCCGGAGCTAAGGCAAATGTGAATTCAACTCCAACTGTATTTATCAACGGTAAAGAGATTGATCGCAATGGCGAATACTTCAACGCTGATAAGTTCAAGGCAGCAGTCGAACGCGGATAAAAATGAAGTACGCCTTCCCAACTCCGACAACGTCGGCAGTTGAGATTGGTCCGTTGACTGTTCACTTTTACGCACTCTGCATTATTGCGGCAATCGCTGTAGCAATTTGGGTCGCTGATAAGCGCTTTACATCTGCGCACTCTGGCGTCGAAGGCATTGTCGGCGATGTTGCAGTAATTGCCGTTCCTTCTGGTGTTATTGGTGGACGGCTCTATCACGTCGTTACTTCTCCAGATAATTACTTTGGAAGTAATGGATCCATCTCAAACGTATTCAAAATTTGGGAAGGTGGTCTCGGAATCTGGGGTGCTATCGCACTCGGTGCAGGTAGTGCGTTTCTGGCATATAGAAAGCGCGCTCATCAGATTCAACTTCCACCTTTTTCTGAGTTTGCGGGCGCACTAGCTCCAGGGTTACTTCTTGCACAAGCGATTGGTCGGTGGGGCAATTGGTTTAATGGCGAACTCTTTGGCCGTCCGCTCACTGCGCCGTGGGCTCTCGAGATTCCTCAATATCTTCGCCCAGATGGTTTTAGAGAGTTCTCAACATTCCATCCCACGTTTCTCTACGAATCCATCTGGTGCACAGCCCTTGCGATTCTCCTGATTCGTCTCACCCCTCGCCTTACAGGTGGCGCAATCTTCGCTCTTTACATCTGCGGATATAGCCTCGGCCGATTCTTTATCGAAGGTCTGCGCATTGATGAAGCGCATTCTCTGGGTGGCCTTCGTCTCAATCAGTATGTAGCAGCGCTGATATTTATCGCTGGGTACGTTGCCTTCAGTCGAATTATGCGACGCACGAGGTAGGCTAGAAATATGGCGCTCGAAGATGTCTATCAACGCAATCTCCACCATCGCACACATCGTGCTGGCTGGTTGCGCGCTGCTGTTCTTGGCGCAAATGATGGCCTCGTCTCGACAGCAAGCTTGATGATTGGCGTTGCTGCGGCGCGAAGCGAACAAAGTTTTCTCGTAACTGCTGGTGCTGCAGGAATCGCGGCAGGTGCAATGTCGATGGCTGTTGGAGAATATGTCTCAGTACGTTCTCAAAATGATATTGAAGAATCAGATCGTCTTCTTGAAATCGAACACCTTGCAATTGATCCTGATGGTGAACTTGAAGAACTCATCGAAATTTATATTCAACGTGGCCTCACGCGAGAACTGGCTACCGAAGTCGCAACAACTATGCATGCCAAGGATGCACTTGAGGCGCATCTGCGCGATGAACTCGGACAACATCCGCACACCAAGGCCCGACCAGTTCAAGCAGCAATCGCGTCTGCTTGCGCATTTACAGCAGGCGGTCTCATCCCTTTCGTCGGTGCCTTTGCTCCAAGTGCTGGCAAAGCTGCGTGGAGCATCGTTGCCTTCACACTTGTTGGCTTACTTGCAACAGGCATCATCAGCGCTAAGACCGCTGGATCAAAGTTGCTCATTCCAACTTTGCGGGTGATGGCTGGTGGCTGCCTCGGTATGGCAATTACCGCGGGAATTGGCCAGCTATTGCATGTGAGTGGCATCTAGTCCACCCCCTTGCTACCCTTTCGCTACTGATTTACCGTTTCACCCATGCTTCACCGGGCCAAAGTTGTCCCTTTTGATTCACTAAAAAAGGACAACGGGTTATGGCACTTTCATCGAACTACCCCGCAAAGCAAGGTCTCTACGATCCTGCAAACGAACACGATGCATGCGGCGTCGCGATGGTGGCTACCCTAAACAAAGTTGCGACACACGAAATCGTAGAGAAGGCGCTCACCGCCCTTCGCAATCTCGAACACCGCGGAGCATCTGGCGCCGAACCAGATTCTGGTGATGGTGCAGGAATTCTGATTCGCGTTCCCGATGCTTTCTATCGCGCTGAAACCAAGTTTGATTTACCAGCCGAAGGTTCATATGCGACTGGTATTGCATTTATTGCACAAGGTGCAGATGTCACAGCCGAAATAGCAAAGATTGCACAAGAAGAAGGCCTCACCATTCTTGGTTGGCGCGAACTTCCTATAAACGCTTCATCACTTGGAAAGACTGCTGTTTCAGTGATGCCTCAGTTCAAGCAACTCTTTGTTGCTGGCAAGAACGGCGAGTCTGGAATCGTTCTTGATCGTTTGGCATTTGCTCTTCGCAAGCGCGCTGAACACGCACTCGATCTCTACTTCCCTTCTCTTTCATCTCAGACAATTGTCTACAAGGGAATGCTTACAACTGGCCAGCTAGAAGAGTTCTTCCCTGACCTAAGCGATGTGCGCGTTGTTTCACCACTTGCACTCGTCCACTCTCGCTTTTCGACAAATACCTTCCCGTCATGGCCATTGGCCCACCCATATCGCTTTATCGCGCATAACGGTGAAATCAATACCGTTAAAGGCAACCGAAACTGGATGCGCGCCCGCGAATCTCTTCTTCAAAGCGATGTGATTGGTGGAGATCTCAAGCGACTCTTCCCAATTGTTGAAATGTCGGGATCAGACTCAGCTTCTTTCGATGAAGTTCTCGAACTTCTCTACCTTGGTGGACGTTCACTTCCACATGCAGTCTTGATGATGATTCCAGAAGCATGGGAGAACCATGCAACGATGTCTGCAAAGCGTCGCGAGTTCTATGCATTCCATGCGTCACTCATGGAGCCATGGGATGGCCCAGCATGTGTGACATTTACAGATGGACATCAAGTAGGTGCAGTACTTGATCGCAACGGACTTCGTCCATCACGTTTCTGGGTTACAGATGATGGCCTCGTAGTTCTCGCATCAGAAGTTGGTGTTCTAGATTTTCCTGCAGAAAAGATTGTCCGCAAGGGCCGGCTACAACCAGGCAAAATGTTCTTGGTTGATATCGAAGCAGGACGCATTATTGAAGATGATGAGATCAAGGATTCACTTGCTGATGCTGCTCCATATGGCACATGGCTCAAGGATGGAATGATCAAGCTTTCAGATCTTCCATCACGCGAACACATTGTCTACCCACATAAGTCAGTTATTCGTCGTCAAAAGGCCTTTGGTTACACAGAAGAAGAAATCAAAATCATCGTGACACCGATGGCAAAGGGTGGGGGAGAAGCTCTCGGCTCAATGGGAACCGATACTCCTATCGCTGCACTCTCTGCAAAGCCTCGTCTGCTCTTCGATTACTTCACACAGCTCTTTGCACAGGTTACAAACCCACCGCTGGATGCAATCCGTGAAGAGCTTGTTACAAGCCTTGGTGGATCAATAGGTCCAGAGCACAACCTGCTTGATCCAGGTCCAGAATCTTGCAAGCAGATCTCTCTTGCATTCCCGGTTATCGATAATGATGAACTTGCAAAGATCATTCACGTTAACGCAGACGATGACTACCCAGAACTCGAGGCATATGTTGTTCGTGGCCTCTTCCCAGTAACTGGAGATGGAAACACTCTTCGTACTCGCCTAGAAGAAATCAAGCGCGAAGTATCAGAAGCAATTTCAAATGGCGCACGCGTCATTGTTCTCTCTGATCGCGATGGCGATGCAGAAGATTGCCCAATTCCGTCACTCTTACTTACAGCAGCAGTGCACCACCACCTTATCCGCGAGAAGACACGTACCAAGGTTGGTCTCGTTGTTGAAGCAGGAGATGTCCGCGAAGTTCACCACGTCGCACTTCTTATTGGTTACGGCGCAGCAGCAGTAAACCCATACCTTGTTATGGAAACTGCTGAAGATCTCGTCAATCAAGGAATCATCACTGGCATTGCTCCTGAAAAGGCAGTCCGCAATGTCATCAAGGCGCTGGGTAAGGGCGTTCTTAAGGTGATGTCCAAGATGGGTATCTCAACCATCGCCTCTTACACAGGCGCTCAGGTATTTGAAGCTATCGGTCTTGCACAAGATGTGGTTGACGAGTTCTTCGTTGGTACAACTTCACGACTTGGTGGCGTCGACCTCGATGTCATTGCAGAAGAGACCATTAAGCGCCATCACTTCGCTTACCCAGTAGGCGGAGAAATTCCTGGCGCAAAGCGACTTGCAGTTGGCGGCGAGTACCAGTGGCGTCGCGATGGCGAACCACACTTATTCAACCCTGAAACCGTCTTTGCACTTCAGCACTCAACTCGCAATAAGCGTTATGACATCTTCAAGCGCTACACAGATAAGGTCAATGATCAGAGCAAGACGCTCATGACTCTTCGCGGGCTTTTCAAATTTAAAGATGGAGAACGTGCACCAATTTCTATCGATGAAGTCGAGCCAATCTCAGAAATCGTAAAGCGCTTCTCAACTGGCGCGATGTCATACGGTTCTGTTTCACAAGAAGTTCACGAAACACTTGCAATCGCTATGAATCGCTTGGGCGCTAAGTCCAACACGGGCGAAGGCGGAGAAGATCCAGCTCGCTTTATTCCAATGGCAAATGGTGATTCGAAGAAGAGTGCGATCAAACAGGTCGCATCTGGTCGCTTTGGTGTAACAAGTAATTACCTCATCAACGCCACAGATATTCAGATCAAGATTGCACAGGGAGCAAAGCCTGGCGAAGGCGGACAGCTTCCTGGCTACAAGGTCTATCCATGGGTAGCGAAGGCTCGTTACTCAACTCCAGGCGTAGGTCTCATCTCACCACCACCTCACCACGACATTTACTCGATTGAAGATCTTGCTCAATTGATTCACGACCTTAAGAATGCCAATAAGGACGCACGTGTTCACGTCAAACTTGTTGCAGAAGTTGGCGTCGGAACAGTTGCAGCTGGTGTTTCAAAGGCGCACGCAGACGTTGTCTTGATCTCAGGTCACGATGGTGGAACCGGTGCATCACCTCTGACATCTCTTAAGCATGCTGGTGCTCCTTGGGAGCTCGGTCTTGCTGAAACGCAACAAACACTTCTACTCAACAACTTGCGTGATCGCATCGTTGTTCAGGCAGATGGCCAGCTCAAGACAGGTCGCGATGTTGTTATCGCTGCGCTTCTTGGCGCTGAAGAGTATGGATTTGCAACAGCTCCACTTGTTGTTTCAGGTTGCATCATGATGCGCGTCTGCCACTTGGATACATGTCCAGTCGGCGTAGCAACTCAGAACCCAGAACTTCGTAAGAAGTTCTCTGGAAAGCCTGAATTCGTTGAAACATTCTTCGAATACATCGCAGAAGAAGTCCGCGAAATCTTGGCATCTCTTGGATTCCGCACATTGCAAGAGGCAATTGGACATGTTGAATATCTTGATACACGCGATGCTGTCGATCACTGGAAGGCGAGCGGTCTTGATCTCTCTCCACTTCTTGTGCGTCCAGTTGTTGATTCACCATTACACAACACAACGAAGCAGGATCACGGTTTAGCTGCAGCGCTCGATAACCAGCTCATCGAACTTTCGAAGGCTGCACTCGAAGATAAAGAACCAGTTCGTATCGATCTTCCCGTCCGCAACGTCAACCGCACCGTCGGAACGATGTTGGGCGCTGAAGTTACTCGCCGCTACGGCGCAGAAGGACTTCCTGTCGGAACAATCGATGTCACTTTGCATGGTTCAGCTGGCCAATCACTCGGTGCATTCTTGCCACAAGGTGTATCAATTCGTCTCTACGGTGATTCAAATGACTATGTCGGTAAGGGCATCTCTGGTGGACGCGTTGTTGTTCGTCCAGATGAAAAGGCAACCTTTAAATCCGAGAAGAACGTCATCGCAGGAAACGTCATTGGTTATGGCGCAACATCAGGTGACATCTTCATCCGCGGTTTAGCAGGAGAGCGTTTCTGTGTCCGTAACTCAGGAGCTATAGCAGTCGTTGAGGGCGTGGGCGATCACGCACTCGAATATATGACTGGCGGAACTGTTGTCATCCTCGGACAGACTGGTCGCAATATTGCAGCCGGCATGTCTGGTGGCCGCGCATTCGTTCTCGATCTCAACACCGCAGTGGTCAACACTGAGATGGTTGATATCTTGGCTGTTCCTGCAGATCAACGCGAGAATCTCAAGGCGATCGTCTCTTCATTCCATGTCGAGACAGGTTCGGAAGTTGCAGCAGCGCTGCTTGCTAACTGGGATACAGAAATCTCACGGTTCTCACTCATCATGCCTCGCGATTACGCAAAGGTGCTCGCAGCGATTGAGCGCGCAACTAAGGAAGGTTTACCAGTCGATGAATACATTATGGAGGTAGCAGCAAATGGCTGATCCAAAGGGTTTTATGACCACACCTCGCGAGACTCCAAAGCGACGTCCCGTCGATATTCGTATTCAAGATTGGCGCGAAGTCTACGAACCACAATCATTCGAACACTTGCAGAAGCAAGCTGGTCGTTGCATGGATTGTGGTATTCCTTTCTGTCATAACGGTTGCCCGCTCGGTAACCTCATTCCAGAATGGAATGACCTCATCTATCGCGGAGATAAGAACGAGGCAATTGACCGTCTTCACGCGACAAATAACTTCCCAGAATTCACAGGTCGTCTCTGCCCAGCTCCTTGCGAAACTGCATGTGTTGTTGGAATCAACCGCGATGCAGTCACTATTAAGCAGGTCGAACTTCGCACCATCGAAGAAGCATTCGATGCCAATAATGTGAAGCCACTTGCACCAGATCGCCTCTCTGGAAAGACAGTTGCAGTCATTGGTTCAGGTCCAGCAGGACTTGCGGCCGCACAACAGCTTACACGTGCAGGACACACAGTTGCGGTCTATGAGCGCGCTGACAAAATCGGCGGACTTCTTCGCTACGGAATTCCTGAATTTAAGATGGAGAAGCACATCGTTGACCGTCGCCTTGCCCAGATGGAGCAAGAAGGAACTCGCTTCCGTCCAGGCGTTAATGTTGGCGTTGAACTTACTGGCTCAGATCTTCGCTCTAAGTACGACGCAATCGTTCTTGCAATGGGTGCAACTCAATGGCGCGATCTTCCTATTCCAGGACGTGAAAACAAGGGCATCTATCAAGCGATGGAGTTCTTGCCGTGGGGCAATAAGCAGGCGCTCGGTGAAGTTGAAGTTCCACCAATTAACGTTGCTGGTAAGCACGTCATCATCTTGGGTGGCGGAGATACCGGCGCAGACTGTCTTGGAACATCAGTACGCCAAGGAGCAGCGAGCGTTACTCAACTTGAGATCATGCCTCGTCCAACTGAAGAACGTCCGTCTTCACAGCCATGGCCTACATATCCAATGATCTATCGCGTCTCAAGTGCACATGAAGAACTCGATAATCGAATCTTCTCTGTAAGCACTCAAGAGTTTGTTGGCGATGGAAATGGAAATCTCAAAGCCCTCAAGATTGTTGAAACAAAGTTCGAAAACGGAAAGTTCGAACCAGTTCCAGGAACTGAAAAAGAACTTCCCGCGGACTTCGTATTCCTCGCAATGGGTTTTACGGGTCCTGAAAAATCAGCGCTTATCGATCAGCTCGAGGTAGAACTCGACGAGCGTGGAAATATCCGTCGCGATGAAAACTTCCAGAGCAGCGAAGAAGGAATCTTCGTCGCAGGAGACGCAGGCCGTGGTCAATCTCTTATCGTGTGGGCAATTGCAGAAGGTCGCTCAGCAGCCGCTGCAGTGGATCGATATCTCGCAGGGGAGACTCAACTTCCTGCACCTATCGAGCCAACAACTCGCCAATTGATGGTCTAACTTCTAAGTAACTACTAAGCACAGATAAGGTACCGACATGCGCCGCGCCAAAATAGTTTGCACGATGGGTCCAGCAGTTGAATCTCCAGAGAAGGTCAAGGAGCTTATTGCCGCTGGCATGAATATGGCTCGACTCAACCTTTCTCATGGTGGATATGAAGAGCACCAAGCCCGCCTTGATCGCGTGCGCTCTGCGGCAAAGGAAGCCGGCAAGGCTGTTGCAATCCTCGTTGACCTACAAGGACCAAAGATTCGTCTCGGTCGCTTTGCTGACGGTCCGCATGACCTTGCTCGTGGAGATATCTTCACAATTACTACCGATGAAATTTCAGGAACAAAAGAGCGCGTTGGAACCACATACAAAGGTCTTCCAGGAGATTGCAAAGCAGGAGATCGAATTCTCATCGACGATGGAAAAGTTACAGTCGAAGTTATTGAAGTAAAGGGCAACGATGTTGTCACCAAGTGCATTCAGCCTGGAGCAGTAAGCAATAATAAGGGAATCAACCTTCCAGGCGTTGCTGTTTCAGTTCCTGCCATGTCTGAAAAAGATGAAGATGATCTTCGTTGGGGACTTCGCGCAGGTGCTGATTTCATTGCGCTCTCATTCGTTCGCGATGCTGCCGACGTCAAAGATGTCCACGCAATCATGGATGAAGTTGGAATTCGCGTTCCGGTTATCGCAAAGATTGAAAAGCCACAGGCAGTTGAAAACCTTGTAGAGATCGTTGCCGCTTTCGACGGCATCATGGTTGCTCGCGGTGACTTAGGCGTTGAACTTCCAATTGAAGATGTCCCAATGGTTCAGAAGCGTTGCGTCGAGCTCGCTCGCGACGCTGCAAAGCCTGTCATCGTGGCAACGCAGATGCTCGATTCCATGATCACAAACTCTTCACCAACTCGCGCAGAAGCCACAGATTGCGCAAATGCTGTTCTTGATGGCGCAGATGCGCTCATGCTTTCTGGTGAAACTTCTGTTGGAGAATTTGCAATTCAGGCCGTTGAAACAATGGCCCGCATTATCGAGCGCACCGAAGAACTCGGTCTCGATCGCATTCGCCCATTGATGACAAATCCACGTACAAAGGGCGGCGCAATCACTAAGGCTGCTGCTGAAGTTGGGCTCATCGTTGGCGCAAAGTTCCTTGTGACATTTACACAATCAGGTGACTCTGCACGCCGTATCTCACGCCTTCGCTCACCAATTCCAATCCTTGCAATCACTCCTGATGAAGGTACATATAACCGCCTTGCTCTCTCATGGGGCGTTGAACCTTTGGTAACACCAATGGTTAAGCACACCGACGAGATGGTTCTTCAGGCAGACAAGATGCTCATCGAAGGCAAGCGCGCCGAAATTGGCGAATCTGTGATGATTGTTGCCGGTTCACCTCCAGGAATTCCTGGCTCAACTAATGCGATGCGTGTACACAAGGTTGGCGATGCCGTTAATGGCGTAGTCGCTGCGTATCGCTAATACACAGCCCAACTCGTTTCTCGTATCCGCTCTTCTCTAATACGATAGGGGAGTACGCCTCGGTACTCCAACGGTAGAGAGGGCAGTCTCAAACACTGCATAGTGTCGGTTCGAATCCGACTCGAGGCACATGAGCAACGAAGCCACATCGAAGACAGCAGTGCGCATCCTTGTCGCAGAGGATGAAGCACTCATTCGTATGGACCTTGTAGAAATGTTGCAAGAGGCCGGTTACGAAGTTGTAGCACAAGCCACCAATGGTGAAGAAGCAATTGCACTCGCAACCGAACATCGACCAGATTTAGCAATCCTCGACGTGAAGATGCCCGTTCTCGATGGAATTTCAGCAGCGGAAAAAATCATCTCGATTGCACCTGTATTGATGTTGACTGCATTTAGCCAAAAGGAATTAGTTGATCGCGCACGTGATGCAGGAGTTATGGCCTATGTTGTTAAGCCATTTACTATCGGCGATTTAGTTCCTGCAATTGAAATTGCAATTAGTCGCCATACTCAGATGAGGTCATTAGCTGAAGAAGTAGCAGATCTTCATGAACGTCTTGAAACGAGAAAGATTATTGATCGTGCAAAGGGAATCTTGATGAAGGCCCTCAATCTCTCGGAACCCGAAGCTTTTTCATGGATTCAAAGGGCGGCAATGGACCGGCGCCTGACCATGAAAGAGGTCGCAAATGCCGTTATTTCCCCAGAGGCTGCCCTCGATAAGTAATCTGGCTAGCCACTCTAAACGACTCATTTTCGTAATCAAAAAGTAACCTCCCACGCCCAAATTTGGACCATTTGACCTTGTCTCAAGGGTGAGTTGAGCATTACTCTTCACACCTCCCTGTCCCGGGACACAAGCAAG
>JACCED010454426.1_pt1 | contig 24704 bp, 20 predicted proteins | sample 7455021 | NCBI WGS metagenome assembly JACCED01 (sample SAMN15323456, study PRJNA562643) | freshwater metagenome | isolation source: river surface water | place: USA:Blue River Watershed | collected 2017-08-19
AGTATTAATCAAGTTGAGTGAGCAAGGCGCTGAATTACGCTTGCAAGTCAGTGATGATGGTCGCGGGCTGAATTTTGTTCGTATTCGTGAGCAAGCTATAGCCAATGGCTTACTTTCCCCAAATGCTGAGTCCGATTCAGACAGCTTGACACAATTAATTTTTGAATCAGGTTTCTCTACTGCTGAGCAAGTAACAGGCTTGGCCGGTCGTGGCATAGGTATGGATGCCGTCAAAGCGACTATCGTCGCTATGGGTGGGGCAATAAAAATTGAGAGTCAATCGGGGCTAGGTACATCAGTGATCATGGCTTTGCCGAAATCATCGTCAACACAGAAGATCCTATTGGTATCTGATGCGAATCAAAAAATTGCTTTGCCTTCCACGATGGTTCAGCAGGTGTTAACGATGACTTTAGCTACTGCGAAGCAATCAATGGCAGAAGGTTTTATGGTGTGGCAGGATAAAAAAATAGCTCTCTGTGCTTTAAGCGATTTAATCAGAGAGCCGACAGTGACTCATAGCGCCGCTGATCGTATTTCATTTCTTATTTTGCACCAGCTCGATGATTGGATCGCAGTTAAAGTCGGCGAAGTTCATGGTCATCACGAGGTAGTGGTTAAGCCACCGGGTCCTCAATTGGCCAGCGTGCCGGGATTGATGGGTGCGGCAATGCTACCTGATGGCGATATTTTGCTGGTCATGAATTTATTACAACTGCATGCACATGCTGTTTCAAATCCCTTCACTAGATCAATCTCCACCCCGATTGTTCCAGAGCATGTGCCACCCTTAGTTTTGGTGGTTGATGATTCTTTGACAGTACGTCGTGTCAGTCAGCGCATGTTAGAAAAGCATGGTTATGGCGTAGCGCTTGCCAGACATGGTGCGCATGCGTTGGAATTGTTAAGTCAGCTGAGTCCAGCAGCCGTATTACTTGATATAGAAATGCCGACCATGGATGGCTTTGAGTTGTTGAGTAGATTGCGCTCTGATGAGCGTTTTCGAGCATTACCGGTAGCGATGATTACTTCACGAATGGCCGAGCGCCACCGTCTACATGCGATGCAATTAGGCGCGAATGCTTATTTTGGTAAACCCTATCGCGAGCAAGAACTTTTAGAATGGCTTGCGCAATGCGCACCGGTGAAAAAACTAACGACACCTAATAATCATACCGATCACAATCGACCACTAACGTCTACAGTATGAGTCGTTAGTCGCAAAAAATACTCAAGCTCGACCAACATAAAGCTATCGATCACTGTAGATGAGCGCATCATTTATTTTTTCACAACAGCATAACGCTCCAGTGTTTTTTTGCGCGCTTCATCATGCGCAACCAGTGGATGAGGATAATTTTTACCCAGCGTGACCCCGGCCATTTGTAGCTGCATTACTGAAGCGAGCCAGGGTGCATGGATCGTTTTGCCATCCAGTTTGCTGAGCTCGGGTAAGTAGCGTTTAATAAATTTACCCTCAGCGTCAAATCGTTCCGATTGAGTCACTGGATTAAAAATTCGAAAATAAGGTTGCGCATCACAGCCTGATGATGAGGCCCACTGCCAGCCTCCATTATTCGCCGACAAATCAAAGTCATTTAAATGACGCGCGAAATACGCCTCGCCGCGCCGCCAGTCGATACCCAGATCTTTAATCAAAAAGCAAGCTGTCACCATACGCAGGCGGTTATGCATATAGCCTGTTTGATTTAACTGCATCATCGCGGCATCCACCAGTGGATAGCCGGTACGACCCTCGCACCAAGCGGTAAATGCTGCATCGGCTGCCGCACCGTTTTCCCATTCGATACGATCGTAATCTGGCTTGAAGCTTCGCTCAGTTACATGCGGATGATGGTGCAGGATCATGAAATAAAAATCACGCCAAACAAGTTCTGATAACCAGATGCGCGCGCCTTCACCACCTTGACCCGATTGAATTGCCTCAACGGCTAATCGTGCCAGTGAGCGAATCGACACAGTACCAAAGCGTAAATGGATTGATAAATACGAAGGGCCTTTAATTGCAGGGAAATCACGCGTGGCGTCATAGCGCGACATACGTGGTAAGAAATCATTGAGTAAATCTGCGCCCCCCGTCATGCCAGTCGGGATTTTATGCTGCATCAAATCATACTCATCAAACCCCATAGAGCCGAGCGATGGCATGGCTGGCGTAGCGGGCGGTAGCGCAAGTTGTCCAGCGTCGCACGTCAGTGGCGCGAGTGGCTGTAGATCTAACTCGAAGGATGGTAATCCGAGTTTTTTCAACCATGCGTTTTTATACGGAGTGAACACGGAAAAAGATTTACCAGCGAGCGAAAGGACTTCGTCCTTCGCAAAAATGACGTGGTCTTTGTAGCTGTGCAGTTGTTTACCTGATTTTTTTAACGCCTGATCGATTTGACGATCTCGTTCGATCGCGCTCGGTTCGTAATCTTCGTTGATAAAAACAGCATCGACCGCCAATTCCTCGGCTAGCTGAGGTATCTCACTTAACGCAAGTGCATGACGAACAATCAATCCACCCCCGCGTTCTCGAAGCGATGCATCGAGTTCTTTCAGGCTGGCGTGGATAAATGCTACGCGGCGATCGATACGACCATGCGCAAGCAAGGGGTCGAGAATAGCTTTGTCAAAAATGAAAGCACAGTAGACAGTACGGCTGGCTTTGAGGGCATGGTGCAGTGCAGCGTGGTCGAAATCTCGCAGATCGCGACGAAACCATACCAGCGCTTTTTCGTAGTTCATTAATAGTATCTCGCACAATAAAAAGCTAAGTGTAGCGTTGGTCGGCAAAGTTGATCTGCCAGCTTGAACGAAAGCCGGGGTAAAGCTGATAAAATTCGGCTTATGGCCAAGCAAGGCAAGCAGCGTTCCCCATCAATTTCCGCGGCTACCGCGGATGTCAGCGATTTTTCTTCTCCAAACATCGATTCAGCGACTCAAAAGCAGACTGAAATCCAGTCTTTGCAACTAGCAGATCATTTTTTGATCGCCATGCCATCGATGTTGGATCCAGTTTTTGGTGGCACGGTGGTCTACATTTGCGAGCACAACGAGAATGGTGCTTTGGGCATGATCATTAATCGCCCGACGGACATGACAATGGATGTCTTGTTCGAGCGTCTGGATTTGTCACTTGAAATCACTCCCCACGATCAAGTTATGCCTCAAGTGCCGGTGCTGTTTGGAGGTCCGGTACAAGTTGAGCGTGGTTTTGTTTTGCATGCACCGTCAGCCGATTACAACTCATCGCTGACGGTGTCGGATGACGTGTCGCTCACTACCTCGCGTGATGTGCTGGAAGCAGCAGCTCAAGGCAACGGCCCGCGACGCTTAGTGGTGACGCTGGGTTGCGCAGGTTGGAGTGCGGGTCAGCTGGAAGATGAAATTTTACGCAATGGTTGGCTCACGGTGCGTGCCGATCCCGCTATATTGTTTGATATGCCAAGCGCAGAGCGCTTCACAGCGGCCATGAATTTGTTGGGGATTGATCCGACTATGCTCACTGGAGAAGCTGGGCATGCTTGATGCGCCGCGCACATGAGCACGGTTATGTCGTTCGATTTTGGTCTCAAGCGTATTGGTGTTGCGGTGGGTAACCTGCTCATCAAGCAAGCGCAGCCGCTAACCATCATCGATGCAGCAACCAATGCGGCAAAGTTCGCGGCGATCGGTACGTTAATAGATGAATGGCAGCCTAGCAGTATTGTTGTAGGTTTGCCTTTGCATCCCGATGGGGCCGAACATGAAATGACGCTGCGTTGCCGACGTTTTGCTAACCAAATTACTGGCCGCTTTGGAGTGGCAACGGTGCTGATAGACGAGCGATATACCTCAGCAGTGCTGTCTGCATCACGTGGCGAGCACGTAGATAGTCAAGCAGCCGCGCTGATACTTCAACAATTTTTCGACACTCATGAATCCCACTGAACTTCAAGCCGAAGTCCTCTACAGTCAACTTGAGACAGAGTTGAAATCTGCGCTGGCGGGAATGCCCAAACTTGCCATCGTAGGAATTTATTCTGGCGGTGCCTGGCTAGCAGAACGACTTTCTCAGACACTCAATGTCGCCGAGACCGGTTTTATTGATGTATCGTTTTATCGTGATGATTACGCTAAGCGTGGCCTAAAAGAAGAAGTTAGGCCTAGTCACATTCCCTTTGAGATCGAAGGTGCCAATATCTTATTGGTCGATGATGTTTTGTACACCGGACGCACCACACGCGCAGCGATCAATACACTCTTCGACTATGGCCGTCCCGCGAAAATCATGTTGGCAGCTTTAGTTGATCGCGGTGGCCGCGAGTTACCCATTTCTGCAGATTTTGTTGCGAAGACTCTGGTGCTTCCCAGTGAACAGATGCTCGTGCTGCAAAAGGCCGATGATGGCCGCCTATCTCTGACCATAGACCATGCATAATCCTCAACTCAATAAGCACGGCGAACTACAGCATTTAATTACACTTGATGGTCTACCTAAGGTCATCCTTACGCGAATTTTAGATACTGCCGCTTCATTTGTGAGTGTGAGTGATCGCGAAGTAAAAAAAGTACCGCTCATGCGAGGCAAGAGTGTGTTCAATCTTTTTTTTGAAAATTCTACGCGCACGCGAACCACGTTTGAGATTGCCTCCAAACGACTCTCAGCCGATGTGATTAATTTAAATATCTCAGCATCGTCTGCAAGTAAAGGTGAGTCGCTGCTAGACACCATCGACAATTTGGCAGCGATGCATGCCGATATGTTTGTGGTGCGTCATGCCCAATCCGGTGCGCCGTATTTGATTGCTAAGCACTTGATTGATACTAATCAGCAGCATGTGCATGTGATTAATGCTGGAGATGGTCGTCACGCACATCCAACACAAGGCTTGTTGGATATGTACACCATACGTCACTACAAAAAGAATTTTTCGAATCTCACCGTCGCTATCGTCGGCGATATTTTGCATAGTCGTGTGGCTCGTTCGGATATTCATGGACTAACAACCTTGGGTGTACCTGAAGTGCGTGCGATTGGCCCCAGAACGTTGCTGCCGGGTGGTTTAGAGCAGATGGGTGTGCGAGTATTTACGGATATGAACGAAGGTTTGAAAGACGTGGACGTGATCATCATGCTGCGTCTTCAAAATGAACGTATGACCGGTGCTTTGCTACCCTCAGCGCAAGAATATTTTAAAAGTTATGGCCTCACGCCCGAACGACTCGCACTAGCTAAGCCTGATGCGATTGTTATGCACCCCGGCCCTATGAATCGCGGTGTAGAAATTGATTCGGCGGTTGCTGATGGTGCGCAAGCGGTGATCTTGCCGCAGGTGACCTTTGGTATAGCCGTGCGTATGGCCGTGATGAGTATGTTGGCGGGTGCCTGATGGTCAATCAATTGCGCTTGAAAAGAAAAAATTAGCATGAGACTACATATTAAAAACGGACGCCTGATTGATCCGGTCAATCACATCGATGCGCAGCACGATGTCTTTATTGCGGATGGTTGTATCGCTGCTATTGCACAAGCACCTGCAGGTTTTGTAGCCGATCAAATCATTGATGCCAGCGGCTTAATTGTGTGTCCGGGTTTGGTCGATTTATCTGCACGATTACGTGAGCCTGGTTACGAATACAAAGCGACACTTGAATCCGAATTGCAATCGGCATTAGCAGGCGGTGTGACGAGTTTGCTATGTCCACCCGATACCGATCCTGTACTGGATGAGCCAGGCTTAGTTGAAATGTTGGTGCATCGCGCACGTATTTTGAATCAGTCGCATGTGTATCCTTTGGGTGCATTAACGGTGGGTCTTAAGGGTCGCGAGTTAACTGAAATGGCTGAGCTCACTGAAGCAGGCTGTATCGGTTTTTCGCAAGCAGAGCAATCAATAGAAGACAGCACCGTGCTGATGCGTGCGATGCAGTACGCACAAACATTTGGCTACACCGTGTGGTTGCGTCCACAAGATCCGCATCTGGGTAAAGGCGGTACAGCGCATAGTGGGCCATTAGCGTCGCGACTGGGTTTGTCGGGTGTGCCCGTGATTAGTGAGACGATTGCCCTGCATACGATCTTTGAATTAATGCGGTCCACCGGTGCGCGCGTGCACTTGTGTCGTTTGTCATCCGCAGCGGGTATTGCTTTGGTACGCGCTGCTAAGGCTGAGGGCCTACCAGTGAGCTGCGATGTGGGTGCGCATCATGTGCATCTGACAGATAACGATATTGGTTTCTTTGATCCGAATGCGCGACTCTCACCGCCATTGCGCAGCCAGCGTGATCGCGATGCGATTCGAGCCGCGCTGATGGATGGAACCATCGATGCCATCTGTTCTGATCACACCCCCGTTGATGATGATGAAAAATTATTGCCCTTTGGTGAAGCATCGCCCGGTGCGACTGGCTTGGAGTTACTGCTATCGCTTTCATTGAAATGGGCTGATGAGCAGTTGTCAGGCAACGATAAATTGACGATGGCCATCTCCCGCATTACGGCTGATGCAGCACGCGTTGCCGGCTTGTCGGCTGGTGGCTTATCGACAGGGAGTGTCGCTGATGTCTGTGTATTTGATGCGGATGCACGTTGGTTAGTCAACGCCGCAGCCATAGTGAGTCAAGGTAAGCACACACCTTTTCTCGGTTATGAATTACCTGGTCAGGTTCGACATACGATCGTCTCTGGTCGTCTAGCTTATAGTCGCTAGTGACGATGCCGGTATTGCCGTTAGCAAGGCTTGGCCTGCATTTGTTCGTCGGTTTATGGAAAACCGCCGTACTTTTTCCGTGGTTGGATGAGGCGGGTCGTGATCGTCGTATACAACGTTGGTCGCGTCAGCTGGTAGAAATATGCGGTGTCAGCATGGAGCTGGATGCTGAGCGACAAGAACAACCCGTATCGCCCGCGCTGATTATTTGCAATCATATTTCGTGGCTGGATATTTTTGTTATCAACACGATTCATCCATGCCGCTTCGTCGCTAAATCCGATATACGTAGTTGGCCACTCATTGGGTGGCTGTGCCACAAAACCGGCACGATCTTTATCGCTCGTGGCAAGCAGAGTGATGTACGGCGTATCTATGCGGGATTAGTTAAAAGTATTCACGACGGTGAGCGTGTCGCTTTTTTCCCAGAGGGGACAACAGCACCGCAAGGCACTGTATTACCGTTTCATGCGAATTTATTTGAAGCTGCCATCGAAGCTCACGTTCCAGTACAACCTTACGCGCTACGCTACGTGGACGCCGATGGACAATTACATAACGCAGCTGACTTTATCGGTGAGATGACCTTCGTAGAAAGTGTGATTGCGATTGTAAAAAGTGGCGGCATTAAAGCGGAGTTAATTCGATTACCTGCACTGCCTACGGAAGGCGCTCATCGACGTGAGTTGGCTGTAACAGCGCGAGAAATGATTGCCTCAGTGCTGATTCCGATTACTACGCCGACTGCTACTCCTGCTCCTATCCCGGCTGCTGATGTTGAGGGCAATCCACCTGCACCAGCAATCGATCATGTAAGCGCAGCGCGCTGAGCTTGCCGCCCCAGACACATCCCGTATCGAGTCCAATCACATTCGGTTCTAACACCAGCCCCAGTGTTGACCAGTGACCAAAAACGATAGGCACATCCTGACTTTGTCGATTCGGTACCTCGAACCAAGGTAAATAATTGCGAGGTGTGTGTCCCGGACCTTCCTTGCTTTTAAATTCCATCTCACCGTCTGCTGTGCAATAGCGAAGACGCGTCAGCGCATTCACGATGCAGCGCAGTCGGTCATTGCCCTGTAAATCATCGCGCCAGCGTAACGGATTGTTGCCATACATATCGCTTAAAAAAGTTAACCAATGATCGCTGCGCAGCACGGCCGATACTTCACTCGCTAGTTCTAGTGTTTGTTGCACCGTCCATTGCGGCAGTACGCCCGCATGAACAATTAAGTGGCCATCGGCCATTAAGGCCAGCGGTTGCTGTCGCAACCAGTCGAGTAGTTCATCGCGATCGGGAGCAGCGAGCAAGCTGTCCAAGGTATCTGAGCGGCTGGCCGCACGCAGTTCATGCGCGACCGCAAGTAAATGCAGATCATGATTGCCCAACACCATCTGAGCGCGCTTGCCCATGGTTCGTAGCCGGCGCAGACAACCTAGAGAATCCGGGCCACGATTGACCAGATCGCCAACGAAAATAAAGTGCGCGTCGGGCGACACTGAAAGAACGCGCTCCAGCAGCAGGTCGAGTTGCCCCGCGCAACCCTGTAAGTCACCTATAGCAAAGAGCGTCATTAATATTTAAGCAAGTAAGGAGTTTTCGGGAATTTGTTACTCATTCTATTTCCAACTGAGCTGAGTGGCTCCGTTAAAATGCAGGGTTAATTCAACAAAGTAGTTATTGAAACGATAAGGTAAGAGCATGATTCTCGTCACCGGCGGCGCTGGCTTCATCGGCTCCAATTTTGTGATTGACTGGCTAGCATCGAATGATGAGCCCGTCATCAACCTAGACAAACTAACCTACGCTGGCAATCCAGACAATTTTTCTTCACTCGATGGCGATCCACGTCATCATTTCGTGAAGGGTGATATCTGCGATCGTGAATTGCTAAATCAGCTGATGGCACAACACAAGCCGCGCGCTATTGTGCACTTCGCTGCCGAGAGCCATGTGGATAGATCGATTCATGGTCCCGGCGATTTCATCAAAACGAATGTCGATGGCACCTTTAGTTTATTAGAAGCAGCACGTGCGCATTGTGCGGGTTTGTCTGAAACTGAACGGGCAGCTTTTCGCTTTTTACATGTATCGACTGACGAAGTGTTTGGAACATTGAATCCGGGTGATCCACCTTTTTCTGAAACCACACCTTATGCACCGAATAGTCCGTACTCAGCATCGAAGGCTGCTTCAGATCATTTAGTCCGTGCCTGGCATCACACCTATGGCATGGCAGTACTGACGAGTAATTGCTCAAATAATTACGGCCCGCTACAGTTTCCGGAAAAATTAGTGCCGCTGATTATTGCTAATGCATTGGCGGGTAAACCTCTGCCGATTTATGGTGATGGCCAGCAGGTACGTGATTGGTTGTATGTCGGCGATCATTGCAGTGCGATTCGTCGCATATTGACCGACGGTCAGCCGGGTGAGACCTACAACATTGGTGGTTGGAATGAAAAAGCTAATATCGATGTAGTGCATACCTTGTGTGATTTGCTGGATGAACTATCTCCCGCAAAGCAATCCTATCGCGAGCAAATTACCTACGTTAAAGATCGTCCTGGTCACGATCGTCGTTACGCCATCGATGCACGCAAAACAGAGCGTGAACTCGGCTGGCGTCCAACCGAAACATTTGAGACCGGCATGCGTAAAACCGTGCAGTGGTATTTAGCCAATCAAGAATGGGTACGCAAAGTACAGTCTGGGGATTATCTGAAATGGATAGATCGTAATTACAGCCAACGTGCCGGAGGTGCAGCGTGAGCTCAGCACAAATAAATAATCGTCGCGGCATCATCTTAGCGGGTGGCTCAGGTACGCGCTTATATCCTGTCACGATGGCAGTATCCAAGCAGCTCATGCCGGTGTACGACAAGCCCATGATTTACTACCCGCTGACCACGCTGATGTTAGCGGGTATCCGCGATATCCTGCTGATATCTACACCGCAGGACACGCCGCGCTTCACGGATTTGTTAGGTGATGGCAGTCAGTGGGGCATCAACATTCAGTACGCCGTGCAACCTTCGCCGGATGGATTGGCGCAAGCCTTCATCATCGGAAAAGAGTTCGTTGGTAACCATCCTTCTGCACTGATCCTTGGCGATAATCTTTTTTATGGCCACGATTTAGATGCACGTTTGCGTGCTGCCAATGCGCGGCAAGAGGGCGCAACCGTGTTTGCGTATCACGTTGATGATCCCGAGCGTTATGGTGTGGTAGGTTTTGATGATCAACGTCGCGCGATTAGCATCGAAGAAAAGCCTAAGCAGCCACAATCGAATTACGCCGTCACGGGTCTGTATTTTTACGATCAACAGGTGTGTGATATTGCTGCCAATATCAAACCTTCTCCGCGCGGTGAGTTAGAAATTACCGACGTCAATCGAGTCTATCTCGAGCAACAGCAATTGCAAGTCGAGTTGATGGGGCGCGGTATGGCATGGCTAGATACGGGTACGCACGAATCATTATTGGAGGCGGCGCAATTTATCGCTACTCTGGAAAAACGTCAGGGTCTGAAAGTGGCCTGTCCGGAAGAGGTGGCCTATCGCAAGGGCTATATCAATGCCGCGCAAGTAGAAAAACTCGCTGAACCATTGAAGAAAAATACCTACGGCCAGTATTTACTGCGCATGTTGAAAGAAAAGGTGTATTGATCTTATGAACGTGATCAAGACGGCGATACCGGATGTGATGATCATTGAACCGAAAGTGTTTGGTGATGCCCGTGGTTTTTTTTACGAGAGTTTCAATCAGCGTCAGTTTGAAGAATTGACGGGCGTCTCCCCCGTGTTTGTTCAAGACAATCATTCGCGTTCAGCGCGAGGTGTTTTGCGCGGCTTGCATTATCAAATGCAGCAGACCCAGGGAAAATTAGTCCGTGTGACTTCGGGTGAAGTGTTTGATGTGTGCGTCGATCTGCGCCGTAGCTCACCGACCTTTGGAAAATCGGTGTCGGTTATTTTGTCCGCCGAAAATCATCGGCAATTTTGGGTGCCGCCCGGATTTGCTCACGGTTTTTTAGTGACCAGTGATAGCGCAGAATTTTTATACAAGACCACTGATTATTACGCTCCTGAATATGAGCGCTCTTTGCTCTGGAATGATCCGGCACTCGGTATAGAGTGGCCTTTGCAGCAAGAGCCACTGCTCTCCGTTAAAGATAAAGCGGGAGTACCCCTCGCTTCTGCCGACGTATTTGCATGAAAATTCTCGTCACCGGCCGCAATGGTCAAGTAGGCGGTGCGCTACAGCACGCCTTAGTGGGTTTGGGTGAGATCGTCACCGTGGATCGCACGCAATTCGATTTGTCTAATGTAGATGCCATGCGTGAAGTGATTCGTAGCATTCGTCCGAATCTTATTGTGAATGCGGCCGCCTATACCGCCGTTGATGTGGCTGAGACTGATGAAGCCATGGCCTACCGCATTAATGCCGAAGCTCCGGGCGTGATGGCAGAAGAAGCCAAACGTCTTGGTGCGAGCCTTATTCATTACTCGACCGATTATGTGTATGACGGTGGTAAATCGGGCGCATGGCTAGAAACCGATGCAACCGGACCCTTATCTGCGTATGGACGTAGCAAACTAGCAGGCGAGCAAGCGATTGCTGCAGTTGGATTGCCGCATCTGATTTTGCGTACCAGTTGGGTATATGGATTACATGGAAAGAATTTTTTATTGACCATGTTGCGTCTTGCGCAGAGTCGGCCAGAGCTTTCTATTGTCAGTGATCAGATAGGTGCCCCGACCTGGAGCGTTACGATTGCTCAAGCTACCGCAAGCATCATCAAAAAATTTCCAGATCTCGCCGCTGTTGAGCACTTAAGTGGTATTTACCATTTGTGCGCGCGTGGACAAACCAGCTGGTTTGGTTTTGCAGAAAAAATTTTCGCGCATTCATTGATACAACAAAAACCTAAGCTTCATCCTATAACCACCGCGGATTATCCTACGCCAGCGGTGAGGCCGAAAAATTCCGTCATGAATACGGATAAATTCGAGCAGAATTTTGCGGCCCTACCGACGTGGGATGTAGCGCTCGGCGAATGCCTGCAGCAGATTCCCACGGAAGCGCCCCAATTACTTAAAGCGAACTGACATCATGGCAAACAGCAATGCATCTCTGACTCCCGGTATTTTTAAGGCTTACGATATACGTGGTGTGTTGGATAAAACACTAGATACCAACATTGCTCGTCAGATTGGCCAGGCCTTTGGTAGTGCAGCGTTAGAAAAAAATGAAAAGACTGTGGTTATCGGTCGTGATGGTCGTTTGTCTGGCCCCTCACTATCCGTTGCGCTAGCTGAAGGCTTGCAATCTACGGGCGTAAACGTGATTGATGTGGGTATGGTCGCTACGCCCATGCTGTATTTTGCGACTTACGCTCTGGGGGCTGCCAGTGGGATTATGGTTACCGGTAGTCATAATCCGCCCGATTACAACGGTTTCAAAATGGTACTCGCGGGTGATGCTATTTATGGTGAGACCATACAGCAGTTGTATCAGCGCATACTCGCCCATCGTTTTTCTCAAGGCGCAGGTAGTTATCGCGAGCACGATATTCGTGCTGCGTATCTCGAGCGAATTATCAGTGATGTAAAAATATCGCGTCCGATGAAAATCGCCGTTGATTGCGGGAATGGTGTTGCGGGTGCCGTCGCAGGTGATTTATATCGTGGCATGGGTTGTGACGTTATCGAATTATTTTGCGAAGTCGACGGTAATTTCCCCAATCATCACCCCGATCCAGCGCATCCTGAAAATCTACAAGATTTAATTCATACACTCGCCACCACTGATGCAGAGCTAGGTTTAGCGTTTGATGGTGATGGCGATCGTTTGGGTGTCGTCACTAAAGATGGCCAAATTATTTTCCCCGATCGACAGCTCATGCTGTTCGCGCAAGAAGTGTTGTCTCGTAATCCCGGTGCACCTATTTTGTATGACGTCAAATGCAGTAAGCATGTAGCGGCGGTGGTCAAAGCAGCAGGTGGTCAACCATTGATGGGTAAGACAGGTCACTCCTTAGTCAAAGCGCGTATGAAAGAGACGCAGGCGCCTTTAGGTGGCGAGATGAGTGGCCATGTATTCTTTAAAGATCGTTGGTATGGATTTGATGATGGTTTATATGCCGGTGCGCGTTTGTTAGAAATTTTAAGTAAGTTGGCAGATCCGAATGCAACACTGAATGCGCTGCCGCAATCGATTTCAACACCTGAATTACAAATACAGTGCGCCGAAGGTGAAAATCATCAACTGGTGACGCGCTTGCAAAAAGAAATCAGCTGGCCTGGATCAGAGCAAGTGCTAACGATTGATGGCGTACGAGTTGAATATAGCGACGGTTTTGGTTTGGTGCGTGCCTCAAACACTACGCCGGTACTCGTGCTGCGTTTCGAAGCTGAAAATGAAACAGCGCTCAAACGCATACAACAGTCATTGGCGCAGGCAATCCACACAGTTAAGCCCGATGCTGTGCTGCCATTTCAGGCTTAATGATCGCTTTGTCACTACGCATTTACTCTGCCTGCTGGTGGTTAGCGCTTCCTTTAGTACTACTCAGGCTATGGTGGCGTGGGCGTAAAGAAGCCGGTTATCGGAAACATATTTCTGAGCGTCTGAGTCTAGCTAACCCTGAGTTTTCATCTCCGCTGATTTGGGTGCATGCGGTTTCCGTCGGCGAGACGCGTGCCGCAGAACCGCTGATTCATGCCTTACTAAAAAAATATCCGCAGCATCAAGTGCTCTTAACGCATATGACTCCCACCGGGCGTGCGACCGGTGCCGATTTATTTCGTAATGAGCCGCGCGTTTCTCAGTCCTACATTCCGTATGATGCGTTGAGTTTGACGCAGCGTTTCATTTCCAAAATCAATCCCAGCATTTGCGTATTGATGGAAACAGAAGTGTGGCCCTCGTTGATAGATTCGTGTAACCGAGCTGGCATTCCCATCGCGTTGATTAATGCGCGTCTATCCGCGCGCTCACTCAAACGGGCGCAGTGGTTTGGTGGCTTACTCGGTGATGCGCTGCGTAAGATTACTGTAGTGATCGCGCAAACCCAGGCCGATGCGGAACGTTTGCACACACTAGGAGCGCAAACGATCATCGTTGCAGGCAGTCTCAAATTTGACATCACTCCACCGGAAGCCATGCTCGCGATGGGTGATCAGTGGCGTCAACAAATCGGTGATCGTCTGGTTCTTTTGTGCGCCAGTACGCGCGAGGGCGAGGAGGCATTGTTATTAGATGCGTATATGGCAGCGACGCTTGATCCACGTGTGTTGGTGATTTTGGTGCCACGACATCCGCAGCGTTTTGATGAAGTAGAGCGCATGCTAGAAGCACGTGGCCTGCGCTGGCAGCGACGCTCGCAATGGAAGACAGCGACTGTACCTGCAAGTACTCAGATACTGCTCGGCGATTCCATGGGTGAGATGTTTGCCTACTATGCCGCATCTGATGTGGCGTTTATTGGCGGCAGTTTGTTACCCCTAGGCGGACAAAATCTGATTGAAGCTCTGTCGTGTGGCAAGCCAGTGTTAGTAGGGCCGCATACGTTTAATTTTAAACAAGTGACTGCGGATGCCATCACCGTAGGTGCTGCTATCCGTGTTCCTGATGCGCAGCATGTTTTTTCAAATGTGAGTCAATTCGACATCCAGTCGAAAGACTATCAAGCGATGTCCGACCTAGCGATTCAGTTTTGTGTTCAGCACCAAGGTGCTACGGCAAGAACACTCAAGTTATTATCGCCTCAATTAAGATAACTACAAATAAAAATGTCTAAAAAAAAATGCCAGTCGGTTGACTGGCATTTTTATTTTTTAACTTACGAGAGCTTATTGTTTTTCTGGCTCGCTAAAGCCACCACCGAGCGAACGATATAAATCAACCGCATTGGTTAAGCGTAGTAATTGTGACTGAACTAAGGCCTGTTCCGCATTGAATAATTCGCGCTCGGCATCTAACAAATCTAGATAGCTAGAAATACCATTTTCGTAGCGTGCACGTGCGAGTGACAGGCGTTCGGCTTGAGCATTTCTGAAGGCGCTTTGCGCTTCAATTTCTTCCGTCAATGTGGCGCGTGCGGATAAGGCATCGGCCACTTCGCGAAACGCGACTTGAATCGTTTTTTCATAGTCCGTGATCGCTATATTGCTGCGTATTTCTGCCAAGTTCAGGCTGGCTTTGTTACGGCCATTATCAAAAATGGGTAAGGTAATTTGTGGGAAAAAGCTCCAAGTACGTGATCCGCCTTCAAATAATCCACCGAGATCATTGCTCGCTAGGCCCAATCCCGTGGTTAGCGAAATGCGTGGGAAAAAAGCAGCACGTGCAGCAGCAATATTCGCCTGAGTCGCACGCAGTCGCTGTTCGGCAGCGCGTATGTCGGGGCGACGCTCCAATAAATCCGAAGGTAATCCTTCACCAATATCAGCAGTAATAACCTGGGTTGACAGTGTCGCAGTTTGCGTTGGAAGTTTTACATTTGAGCCGGTCAGTAAGGTTAGCGCATTTACGGCTAACGCGTGCTGGCGACGCAAACCTAGCAAGACAACTTTAGCTGAGTAGACTAGCGTTTCACTTTGCTGAAACTCCATCGCATTGGTGATCCCTGCATCTAAACGCTTTCTCACCAGATCACGTGATGATTCACGACCTTTGAGAGTGCGTTGAGCTAAGGTAATTTGCTCGGCTAGAGCACGTTCGATTAACCAGGCCTTAGCGACTTCACCAACTAATGAAATTTGTATCGCGCGTCGCGCCTCTTCAGTAGCGAGATATTGCGATAACGCTGCTGCCGACAGATTTTTTACGCGACCGAAAAAATCCAGTTCAAATGCAGAGAGACCTACGCCTGCCTGATAGGCAGTAGTCTCGCGCATGGTGCCAGCCAGTAGCTGCCGCGTTGTGTTCAAGCCACCCGTTGCATTGATGGTAGGTAGTTGATCAGCGCGTTGAATGCCATACAGTGCGCGCGCTTCTTCTATCTGCAACACAGCGGTCTTGAGATTGCGATTATTTTTTAAGGCGGTGCTGATCGCTTCTCGCAGATCAGGATTCTGGAAGAAGTCATTCCAGCCTGTATCAGCAATCGCTTTGTTTGAACTGTTATCGCTGGCTGGGTAGCTGTCTGGAACCGGTGCCGTAGGTTTGGTAAACGTGGGCATGATCTGGCAACCAGAGAGCGAAAATACGCCGGCGATGATGACCAGCGGAAGAGTGAGTTTTTTTATCATTGTTGTGCCTCGTTTTGATGCAAGTTAGCTGCGTATAGTTTACGTTGGCGTTCGCTGCCTTTGAATATGCGTCGAATCACCACAAAAAAGACAGGGACAAAAAATACGGCAAGTACTGTCGCCGTGATCATGCCGCCCATAACTCCTGTGCCAATCGCACGTTGGCTAGCTGAGCCAGCACCACTGGCGAGCACCAAGGGCAATACACCGAGTATGAATGCCAATGATGTCATGATGATCGGTCGAAAGCGAAGTTTGACAGCGGTGAGCGTTGCTTCAATCAAGTCCATGCCACCCGCTTGTAGATCTTTAGCGAATTCAATAATCAAGATCGCATTTTTAGCAGATAAACCGATGATGGCAATTAGGCCTACTTTGAAGTACACATCATTAGGCATTTCACGGAAAATCGTCAATGACACCGCGCCTAATACGCCGAGTGGAACTACGAGTAGCACAGCCACCGGGATCGACGTACTTTCGTACAAAGCGGCTAACACTAAAAAGACGGCAAGCAATGAGAGTACAAACAGCGCAGTGGCGGTGGAACCCGCAGCTTTCTCTTCAAATGATTGACCAGCCCATTCAAAGCCTATGCCGGAAGGTAGTTGCGCCACCATACGTTCGACTTCAGCGAGCGCGTCACCGGATGAGGCGCCGGGAGCAGCATCGCCTTGAATTTTCATCGCGGGATAACCATTAAAGCGAACCAGCTGTACGGCACCATTAGTCCACTGACTACGCATAAATGCTGAGAGGGGAACCATGGCTCCTTGCGCATTTTTTACATGCAGTTTGTCGAGATCTTCTGGGCGCAGACGTTTTTCTGGGGTGGCTTGTAAAATCACGCGCTGCTGTCTTCCCACGTTAGGAAAATCATTCACGTAAATCGATCCAAACGTACCGGATAAGCTGGTATTGATATCGGCAAGAGAAATTCCTAGTGCATTCGCCTTATCACGATCGATTTCCAGCTTGAGCTGGGGAGAGTCTTCCATACCTTCAGGTCGAGCACCTTTGATCACCGTACTTTTTGAAAGCATGCCTAGCAATTGGTTACGTGCTGCTAGCAAGGCATCATGTCCCAGTCCAGCACGATCTTGCAGCCGTAGTGAAAAGCCCGTCGCATTCCCTAATTCACGAATCGCGGGTGGATTAACTGTGAACACAATCGCATCGCGTATCGTGCCCATCAGCGATAACGCTTTGGTGGCGATACTTTGAGAACTCAGTTCGGGCGTGGTGCGTTCTTTCCAGTCGTTGAGTGGAACGAACAACAAGCCACCATTCTGACCATTACCCGAGAAGCTGAAACCAAGCACCGAGACGACCGCTTGGACACCGGGTTGTTTGCTGAAATAGGCTTCCGCTTGTTCCATAACGTTGAGTGTTCGACCGGTGCTCGCGCCGGGCGGCAACTGTACGTTCGCAAGCAAATAGCCTTGATCTTCTGCTGGCAAAAACGAAGTCGGCATCCGTATTGCCATCCACACCACTGCAGCGATGATCACGCCATACAAAACCATATAGCGCAATGTCGTTTTGAGCATTTTTGCCACGCCACTTTGGTAGCTATCGGTAGTTCGTTTAAAGAGTCGGTTGAACGCACCAAAAAATCCTTTACGTTCGTGGTGCTCAGGATCAATCGGTTTGAGAACCGTTGCACATAAGGCTGGTGTGAGTGTCAGCGCCATGATGGCGGAGAACACCATGGCCGACACCATAGACATAGAAAACTGGCGGTAAATCGCACCGACTGAGCCGGTGAAGAAAGCCATCGGTACAAATACGGCGATCAACACAGCTGTAATACCAACAATTGCACCGGTAATTTGAGACATCGCTTTGATGGTGGCGTCTCGCGGCGACAAACCTTCCTCGCTCATGATGCGCTCGACGTTTTCAACCACCACAATCGCATCATCAACCAAAATACCAATCGCCAGCACCATACCAAACATAGTCAGCACATTGATTGAATAGCCGAACAAGGACATAGTGGCAAACGTACCCATCAGCGAGACTGGAACCACAATCGCCGGAATCAGTGTGTAGCGCAGGCTTTGTAGAAACAGCAGCATGACTAAAAACACGAGCAACACGGCTTCGAACAGCGTCTTGATAACTTCTTCAATTGAAATCTGAACAAACAATGAAGTGTCGTAGGGGATGACGTAATCCACACCGGGCGGAAAATATTTTTTCAGCTCGACCATTTTTGCGCGCACAAGCTTGGCAGTTTCAAGTGCATTAGCCGTGGGGGTGAGTTGTACGCCGACCGCCGCAATATCTTTACCGTTTAGGCGCGCCGAGAATCCGTACGATTGACCAGCAACTTCAACGCGACCGATATCGCGAATGCGAACTGTGGCACCACCGGGCGTGGCACGCAGTACGATGTTGCCAAATTCTTCTGTCGTTGATAGCTGACCAGTGACGACAATCGAGGTGGCAATGCGTTGCGAACTAGGTGCGGGAAGATCACCCAAAATACCGGCTGAAAATTGTGCATTCTGTGCGCGTATAGCGTTCACGACATCAGCGGGGGTGAGTTTATATCCGAGTAGTTTGTCGGGATCGGCCCAAATACGCATCGCACGTTCGGTACCGAATAACTGCGCCACGCCCACACCAGGAATGCGTTTGATTTCGTTGATCACGTTACGCGCAAGATAATCGCCTAACGCAACAGACGATTGTTTACCCTCAGTAGAGATCAACGTTACGAACAGCAGCAAATTACTGCGCGCGCGGGTAACAGTCACCCCTTGCTGAACTACAGCTTGCGGCAGACGCGCTTCAATCCGCTTCAGGCGATTTTGAACATCGACGGCTGCCAACTCAGGGTTGGTGCCATTACGGAATGTCACATTGACGGATGATTGACCATCAGCTTGGCTCTGCGATTCTATGTAGAGCATGTTTTCCGCACCGTTCATCTCTTGCTCAATGAGGCTGGTGACACTTTCATCAACCGTTTGAGCAGAGGCACCCGGGTAGGTGGAATTAACAATGATGGTGGGCGGTGCAATCTGCGGGTATTGTGAAACAGGCAGATTAGGAATCGCCAACAATCCTGCAAGCAGGATGAACAATGCGATGACCCAGGCAAAGACCGGGCGATCGATAAAGAACTTTGCCATGGTGAAGCGTCCTTATTTCTTTTCGGGTGCTGCAGCGGCAGGCGAACCTGATCCATTCGGAGCTGCAGATCCGGCTGCTCCAGTAGCTCCAGCAGGCTGCCAAGGATTCGCTTTGACAGTCGCGCCTGGTTTGGCTTTTTGCAGTCCCTCAACAATGATCTGATCACCCGCATTCAGGCCTGAGGTAATGATCCAGCGTGTGCCATAGACGCCGCCAGTTTTTACCGGCTTAGGCGTGACCTTGCCTTCAGCATCGACGCTCATCACGATCGATCCATCAGCGGTGCGCATAACGGCTTGTTGAGGCACGGTGATGGTGCCGGCACGCACACCTTGCTCAAGCTGAACACGTACATACATACCGGGTAGGAGTGAGCGTTCAGGATTAGGAAATTGCGCACGTAAAATGACTGAACTCGATGAAGGATCAACCGTGGTTTCGGAAAACAGAAACTGACCAGTGTGCGCATACGGTTTTCCATCTTCAGTCAATAAGGTTAATTTGACTTTAGTCCCGCGCTGACCTGATTGAGCAATTTTTTCACGCAGCTGAGAGAGTTCAACACTCGATTGAGTCAGCGTCACATAAATCGGATCGAGCTGCTGTATCACTGCGAGGGCTGTGGTGTCGTTAGCGGTAACCAGTGCACCTTCAGTCACTAGCGTGCGGCCTATGCGTCCAGCGATCGGAGCTGTGATCGTGGAGAAAGAAAGATTCAAACGTGCAGTGTCTAATACCGCTTTAGCCGCAGCGACATCAGCAGCTGCCAGTTTTTGTGCGCTCTGCGCATCATCAAATTCTTGCTTGCTAATAGCGTTGCTCTCAACCAGACTGCGATAGCGATTCAAGCGCGTTGTGGCTTGTCCCAAATTTGCATCTGCGCGAGCGAGTGCTGCTTCGGCGCTGTTGTAGGCCGCTTGAAATGGCGCCGAATCAATCTGATACAGCACGGCGCCTGCGCGTACTTCACTACCTTCGCCAAACAAGCGCTTTTGCACAATGCCACCGACACGGGCGCGTACTTCTGCATTGCGAACCGCTTCAATTCGACCTGGTAATTCAGTGGTGTTAGCGACGTCTTCTGGTGCGACTGTTATCACGCCGACATTAGCGGGCGGTGGCGCACCTGCTGCAGCGGGTGCTGCTGCTTTTTTGTCGCCGCAAGCACTCAGCAGCAAAATTAGAAGGGCGGAGGGAACAAATGCGCGCGACGTTAGGTTCATGTTGTCAAGCCAATCAAAAAATGCCATCTGCCGAACGCTGATGATCATTAAAGAATTACAAAATGAAAACTCGGAGATGTTGTTAGGACTTCAAGCCACAAAGTCCCTCTCCTGAGTGAGTGACGGTCATGCAAATGAGATCTGCATGACCGTTCTTTTTATCAGTGCCCAGTATAGCGATTTATACGAAGGCTAAGCCGCGTTTTCAGGGCTGACGGGGCAAAATAACATGGTGTGAAACACACGCTTTTGAATTGTTTAAGTACTTGTTTTGCAAAGGTCAATCAACGTAAGTCGAGTAAGGCATTCAATTCAGCCAAATCGACTTCGCCCAATGAGCCGGCGGCTGCTTTCAAGCGCAATCCATTAACCAGCGTGTCGTAACGCGCTTTGGCTAGATCACGACGGGTTGAGTACAACTGCTGTTGTGCATTCAGTACATCGATATTGATTCGCACGCCGACGTCGTAGCCTAGTTTGTTCGATTCCAGTGCAGAGTTACTCGAGATTTCGGCCGCTTCGAGCGCACGTATTTGTGATAATCCACTTTGAACACCTAGAAAGGCGGCGCGAGCACTTTGCATCGCGGTGCGTTTTGCCGTATCCAGATTAGCTCTCGCTTGATTTTCCAGAGCGATCGCTTCGCGGATTTTGCTAGTAGTGGAAAAGCCAGCAAATAAAGGAATCGTTAACTGAAATCCCACCGCCGTGGTGGTGTTCGTGGTGGGGCTAGTGAACGTAAGATCTTTACGTTGACTTTGCGTTGCCACCCCATCAAGCGTAGGTAAGTGGCCAGAGCGATTACGGCTGATTTCTAGTTTGGCGATATCTGTTAACAATCCTTGAACGATCACGTTGAAATTGCCCGTCTCGGCACTTTGCACCCACTGTTCCATGCTGGAGGGCTGTGGGCTAGAAAGCTTTACACCCGAACGCAAACTACGGAGTTCTGGAGGTACTTGGCCAGTAATTGCTGCGAACGCATTACGCTTTACTTCGAGATCATTTTGCGCAGCGATTTCTTGTGCCAGCGCCAAATCAAAGCGAGCCTGCGCCTCATGGGTATCGGTGATGGTAGCCGTACCGACTTCAAAATTACGTTTGGCTGATTCAAGCTGTTCCGTAATCGCTGTTTTTTGCGCGCCTATGAAAGAAATCAAATCTTGTGCCGCGAGTACATCAAAGTAGGCTTGGGCAACGCGCAGAGCCAGATCATTTCTGGCTTGTTCAAATTGAATTTCGCCCGCATTCACTTGCAGCTTGCTTTGTTCGTAGACATCAAAATTATTACGATTGTAGATCGGTTGCCTTAGCTGCAGCTGATAGACCTCTTGGGTGTAATCAATAGTGCGATCAATACCGGTGGTCGTGAGATGAGTGTTAATGCGATTTATATTCGCCGTTGCCGACACGGTGGGCAGCAACCCTGCAAATCCTTGCGTCGACTTTTCACGCGCCGCATCACGTGTACCACGCGCACTCGCGAGCTGGCTGTCGTAGGCTTGTGCTGCATTGAACGCTTCGAGCAGCGTCATGGCTTGAGCATCGATAACCAAACATATACCGGCAATCAATGAAGCTAATTGAGTTCGTTGCATTTTCTTTTCCCGTGAATTTTGGTCTGGCTTTAATACGTGGGCATGTTGGAATCGACTTGCATAGCCCAACCGTGTACGCCGCCCGTCAGGTTAGTCACATCACTAAAACCTGCGCGCTCTAAAAATGCAGCTACTTGCATACTACGAGCGCCATGATGACAAATACAAACGATGGCTAGTTCCGGATCGAGCTCTTCTTGTCTGGCCGGTAGGCTAGACATAGGCATCAACACTGAGCCAGGAATGTGACAGGTGTCGAATTCCCATGGCTCACGCACATCAAGCAATAGCGGTGCTTTGCGTTCAGAATCTGTCAACCAGTGAGCCAGTTCGGGAGCTGACATGTGATTCATAGTGATTAGCCGCAATCAAAAATGAAACGCGGAAGGCGTTTCAGCATTATGCAAACGCGTAATGCAGGTTTCAAATAACGTGCGCTTATCCCACGCATCTTCTTTAGTGCGCGTAACTAGACAAGCCGACATCGCTGGTGCTTCACCGATTACAGCAAGTAAACGCCCGCCGACACGTAGCTGCTCAAGAAAAACGTTTGGCAATACGGGTAGCGCGCCAGAAATAACAATCACATCCCAGGGCGCAGCGCGATGACCTGCACCCGCCCATCCGTGTGCACCATCACCGAGTTCAACGTTGACGTTAGCGATACCGTAGTTCGTTAAATTTTTTTCTGCCAGTTGTTTAAGTTCAGGAAGAATTTCAATCGTAGTAACGTGCCGCGCATGATGCGCAAGCAAGGCTGCCATGTAACCCGATCCTGCGCCGATTTCGAGCACGGATTCATCATCACGGATAGCCGCTTCTTGCAGTAAGCGTGCTTCCATTTTTGGTGACAGCATATTTTCGCCGCCGGGTAGAGGGATTTCAGTATCAAAAAAAGTCAGCGATTGATAAGCCGTCGGGACGAAGGCTTCACGACGTACCGCCACCAGCGTTTGTAAGACCTGTTGATTGAGTACATCCCAGGTACGAATTTGCTGCTCTATCATGTTTACGCGGGCTTGTTCAAAGTTCATGGCTGTCAGGCTAAATTTCATCAATGGGGTTAGCGGAGAAAGAGCGACATTTTATCAAACGGAGTAATTATTTTTTGCTATTAAATCAAGTATAGAAAAACTGAGCATTTAGATATCTTCTCGGGCAGGCAAGAAGCGCGCACGCGCCCACACAGCGAAATCATCGAGCCACGTGTAAATCACCGGAACCACCACTAAGGTCAGAATGGATGAAGTGATAATTCCACCAATCACTGCCTGACCCATCGGCGCCCGCTGCTCAGAACCTTCTGCTAAGCCTAGCGCTAGCGGCACCATGCCAAACACCATCGCTAAGGTGGTCATCAAAATCGGGCGCAGACGCACATGAGCGGCTTCAAGCAGGGCAGCGTTACGTTCCATGCCTTCTTTGCGCGCTTGATTGGCAAAATCAACCAGCAAGATAGCGTTCTTGGTGACCAAGCCCATTAGCATCACAAAGCCGATGATAGAAAATAAATTCAAGGTCGAACGGAAAAACATGAGTGAAAGGAAGACGCCAATCAAGGTCAGTGGTAGCGCCGACATGATGGCGATCGGTTGCAAGAAGCTAGCGAACTGCGACGCTAAAATCATATAAATGAAAATGATCGCCAATAACAGCGCCGACAGCGCATAACCAAACGATTCCTGCATGTTTTTGGTTGCGCCACCTACTTGAAAGCGATACCCCGGTTGCCAGTTCATTCCCTCTAAAACTTTCTTCACTTCAGCGCTTACTTGACCCGCTGAACGTCCCACCACATTGGCAGATAATTCCACTTCGCGATTGAGATCGCGACGATTGATCTGGTTGGCACCCGAGGCCGGTGTAATACTAGCGACTTGACGCAAGGGCACCATCATTGGGGTGCCATCACTATTCATTTGTGTACTGGCTAACATCAGACGCGAGAGATCAGCAATGTTAGTGCGCTCTGAAGGTGCCAATCGGACAGTCACATCATAGGTTTCATCATCGGGAGCACGCCAGCCGACCACCGGGTCTCCGGCGAGTAATGGACGTAGCGCATTACCAATCTGCGCAACACCAATACCTAAATCAGCCGCTGCTTCTCTGTGCGGTTCTATCCAGATGCTGGGCTTATTCGGTTTTAAATTTGAATCCAGATCTACCACGCCTTGCATAGCAGCCATTTTGGATTTCACTTCATCCGAAATTTTTGCCAATTGCTTGAGATCCGGTCCGAGTATAGATAAACGTAATTGTTTGTTATCGCCACCCACGCCATCAAGTGTTCCAACGTGTGTCACCGTGATGCCAGGAATTTTCAGAAGCTGTTCACGTAAAGGCTGATTTAATTGTTTGGTGGTGCGTTGACGCTCGCTGCGCGGCACGAGTCGTGCATACACCGTCGCATAATTTTTACCTTGCAAGGTGCCGGTATTAATGGTCGTGTAGAGATCACGTACTTCAGGTAAATCGCGTAACGCCTTTTCGACTTGGCGTGCTTTGCTTTCGGTGAATTCCAGCGATGATCCCACCGGCGTATAAAAGATCACCCCCGTTTCGGAATAATCGGCTTGTGGCACAAACTCACTACCGATTAATCCCGAGGCAGGTATCGCCAGCCCAGCGAAAAATGTTGCGATCGCCAAGATCAGTGTCGCTATGCGATGTTTGAGTGACCACGTCAAAGCGACTTGATACATGCGAGAAAACCATTGCACTAATTTATCGAACTGTGCGAGAACGCGGCCGATAGTGTTCGCATACCATCCTTGTCG
>JACCED010511792.1_pt1 | contig 24685 bp, 25 predicted proteins | sample 7455021 | NCBI WGS metagenome assembly JACCED01 (sample SAMN15323456, study PRJNA562643) | freshwater metagenome | isolation source: river surface water | place: USA:Blue River Watershed | collected 2017-08-19
GATGGCGGAATAGCTGTTGATTTCACCGATCTTGATCGGTGCCTGGGCCAGGGCGGCAGTGCTCAGGGTGGCGGCCAGCAGGCCGGCGGTCATCAGGCGGTTCATGGTCAGGCGGGAGGTTGGCGGCAAAAGGCGAGACTTTAACGTGGATTGCCGACCGGACGGGGCCGGGGCGCAGGGCATCTACCCGTCTCATCAGGGGACTTGTGGGCGCCGCCACCGCTTCTTATGAGCAAAAAGAATATATCAACAACTAAAAAATCGTTTGTACAGGCATAAAGCCAAATTACAGTCTCGGCCATGTACCAGTACACCGAATTCGACCAAGCCTTCGTGCGCGCCCGTGCCCAGGAGTACCGTGACCAGCTCGAACGCTGGCAGAACGGACAGCTCAGCGACGACCAGTTCCGTCCCCTGCGCCTGCAGAACGGCTGGTATGTGCAGCGCTACGCCCCCATGCTGCGCGTGGCCGTGCCCTATGGCGTGATCAGCGCGCCCCAGCTCAAGGTGCTGGCGCGCATTGCCCGCGACTACGACACCCCCGACGCCGCCTTGCTGGCCGAGGCCCAGGCCACCCAGGACAAGCTGCCGGGCCGGGCCCCCAGGCTGACCACGAACTACGGCCACTTCACCACCCGCCAGAACGTCCAATACAACTGGATCCCGCTGCCCAAGGCCGCCGAGGTGATGGACCTGCTGGCCGAGGTCAACATGCACGGCATCCAGACCAGCGGCAACTGCATCCGGAACACCACCACCGACGAGCTGGCCGGTGTGGCGGTCGATGAGGTGGTCGATCCGCGGCCCTTCGCCGAGCTGATCCGCCAGTGGAGCACGCTGCACCCCGAGTTCGCACACCTGCCACGCAAGTTCAAGATCGCCATCACCGGTGCGGTGGAAGACCGCGCCGCCATCGGCTGGCACGATGTGGGCCTGCACCTGATCCGCAACGCGGCCGGCGAGGTCGGCTTCCAGGTGCTGGTGGGTGGCGGCATGGGCCGCACCCCGGTCAACGGTGTGGTGATCCGCGCGTTCCTGCCCTGGCAGGAGATCATGAACTACCTCGAAGCCGTGGTCCGCGTCTACAACCGCTGGGGCCGCCGCGACAACAAGTACAAGGCCCGCATCAAGATCCTGGTCAAGGCCGAAGGCCAGCGCTACTTCGACGAAGTCGAAACCGAGTACCGTGAGATCCTCGAACGCGATGGCGGACGGCACACCATCCCGCTGGCCGAACTCGAACGGGTGCGGGCCGGTTTTGCCGCGCCCGTGCAGGACTTGCCCGAGAACACCGACGAGTGGCTGGCCCAGACCGAAGCGGCACTGGGCATCGAGGCGGCCAAGGCGCCCGCTTTTGCCCGCTGGCTGGCCCAGAACGTCAAACCCCACCGCAACCCGCAGCTGCGGGCCGTTTCGCTGTCGTTCAAACGCCCGGGCTATGCGCCAGGTGATGCCACGGCCGACCAGCTCGAGGCTGCCGCCGTCCTGGCCGAAAAATATTCGGCCGGGGAAGCCCGCGTGACGCACACCCAGAACCTGCTGCTGCCCTGGGTGCGCCTGGACCAGCTGCATGCGCTGTGGCTCGAGGCCAAGGCGCTGGGCGTGGCCCAACCCAACATCGGTCTGCTGACCGACATGATCGCCTGCCCCGGCGGCGACTACTGCGCACTGGCCAATGCCCGCTCCATCCCCACGGCCAGCGCCATCACCGAGCGCTACCAGGACCTGGACGAGCTGAACGACCTGGGCCACATCGACCTGCACATCAGCGGTTGCATCAACTCCTGCGGCCACCACCACTCGGGCCACATCGGCATTCTGGGCGTGGACAAGGACGGCAAGGAGTGGTACCAGGTCACGCTCGGCGGCTCCGACGGCAAGGACCTCTCGGGACCGGCCACGCCGGGCAAGGTGGTCGGCCCCTCCTTCTCCTCGGCCGAAGTGCCCGATGTGATCGAAGCCATCCTGGACACCTACAAGCAGCTGCGCGCCGCCAAGGGCAACGGGCAGCAGGAAGCCTTCATCGAAACCCTGCGCCGCGTCGGCCACGACCCGTTCAAGGCCGCCGCCAACGCCGCACGCCACCCGGCCGAGGAGCCAACAGCCTGACGCCCTGTTCAGGAGCCGCGCCCTCGCGGCGATGAATGGCGATTCGCTTCAATGAATGGCGCATCGCGGCAAGGACGCCGCGCCCGGAACAGATACAAACGACCATGAAGATCATCAGCACACAAGAACACCAGGCCGCCGGCAAGACCGGCGTGCTGGAACTGGCCAACGACGTGGACCCGCGCACACTGCCACTTGAGGGCGTCAGCCGCATCGACCTGCAATTCCCGGCCTTCACCGACGGCCGCGCCTACAGCCAGGCTTTTTTGCTGCGCCGCCGCCTGGGCTTTGCCGGCGAGCTGCGCGCCACCGGCGATGTGCTGATCGACCAGCTGCTGCAGATGCAGCGCACCGGCTTCGATGTCGCCGTGCTCAAGGACGGCGTGGACGCCAGCGCTGCCCAGCGCCAGCTCGAGCGCTACGCCGGCTTTTACCAGGGCTCGGCGGTGGCCACGCAACCGCACTTTGCTGCAGGAGCGACCAGCTCGTCGCGCTGAATTGCGCACACGCCCCCCGCGACACAGCCGCGAGGGTGCAGCGCCCGGACCATGACCTCTTCCCAGATGCTATCCCGCCCCTCTCCGGCCAAAGCCACCGCGCTGCACGCCCAGGCCAGCCCCGACTTTGCCGCCAGGCTGGCCGAGACCGAAGCCCTGCTGCAGCGTGCGGCAGCCGATTTCCAGCCACTCACGCAGGCCTCCAGCCTGGGCGCAGAAGACGTGGTCATCACCCACATCATCAACCGCCTGCGCCTGGACATTCCGGTCTTCGTGCTCGACACCGGCGCCCTGCACACCGAAACCCTGGCCCTGCTCGAACGCACCCAGGCGCACTCGCGCGCGCCGGTACACGTCTACCGCCCGGAGCAGGAGTCGGTGATCTGGTTCATCCGCAACGAGGGGCAGGATGCGATGTACAGGAGCCTGCAACTGCGCAAGGCCTGCTGCAACATCCGCAAGATGGAGCCGCTGGCGCGCGCCCTGGCCGGCCAGCGGGCCTGGGTCACCGGTCTGCGCCAGGCGCAGTCGAATGCCCGCGCCGAGGTGCCGCTGCAGGATGACAGCGAAGTGGCGAGCAAGGGCCTGCACAAGTTCAACCCGCTGGCCCGGTGGAGCTGGGGCGATGTCTGGCACTACATCGCCCTGCACCAGGTGGACTACAACCCGCTGCACGACCAGTTCTTCCCGAGCATCGGCTGCGCCCCCTGCACCCGCGCCATCAGCCTGGGCGAGGAGTTCCGCGCCGGGCGCTGGTGGTGGGAGGACGAGACGGCCAAGGAATGTGGTTTGCACGTCAAACCCTGACTTCGCAGCAGCGGCCACTGGCCGCGCCCACAAGAACACAAGTGATCACCCCATGAACGCCATGACACCCACCGAGTTGCACACCCTGAGCAACAGCCATCTCGATGCGCTGGAAGAGGAAACCATCTTCATCCTGCGCGAAGTCGCCGCCGCATTCGAGCGGCCTGCCCTGCTCTTCTCGGGCGGCAAGGACTCGCTGGTCATGCTCAAGTGCGCCGAGAAGGCGTTCGGGGCGGGACGCCTGCCCTACCCGCTGCTGATGATCGACACCGGCCACAACTTCCCCGAAGTGACCGACTTCCGCGACGTCCGGGCCAGGGAACTGGGGGCCGAGCTGATCGTGCGCAGCGTGGAAGACTCGATGAAGCGCGGCACGGTGCGCCTGGCCCATCCGGGCGAGAGCCGCAATGTGCACCAGTCGGTCACGCTGCTCGAAGCGATCGAGGAGTTCCGCTTTGACGCCCTGATTGGCGGCGCCCGCCGCGACGAGGAAAAGGCCCGCGCCAAGGAGCGCATCTTTTCGCACCGCGACAGCTTTGGCCAGTGGCAACCCAAGGCCCAGCGCCCCGAGCTGTGGACGCTCTTCAACACCCGCATCCATCCGGGCGAGCACTTCCGGGTGTTCCCGATCTCCAACTGGACCGAGCTGGACGTCTGGCAGTACATCGCCCGCGAAAGCATCGCCCTGCCCTCGATCTACTACACCCACAAGCGAGAGGTGGTCGACCGCCGCGGCCTGCTGGTGCCGGTGACCGAACTCACCCCCCCGAAGGACGGCGAGCAGGTCGTGGTGCGTGACGTGCGTTTTCGCACCGTGGGCGACATCACCTGCACCTGCCCGGTCGAGAGCGACGCGGCCACGCCCGAGCAGATCGTGATCGAGACGCTGGCGGCCGAAGTCAGCGAACGCGGCGCCACGCGGATGGACGACAAAACATCCGAGGCTTCGATGGAGAAGCGCAAGAAGGACGGGTACTTTTAGGCTCCCCCGAAGCGGCTGCGCCGCCCCCCCTCAAGGGGGCCGCTCCAGCGACCCGGCAGAGCCGGGCCACGGAGCGCTGAACTTGAGGAACAAATGATCCAAGGTTGATTCCATGCACAACGAGCAACACTTCTCCGCCCTCAAATTCATCACCTGCGGCTCGGTCGACGACGGCAAGAGCACCCTCATCGGCCGCCTGCTGGTGGACACCAAGGCCGTGCTGCAGGACCACCTGGCCGGCGTGCAGCGCTCGGGTGAAACCGACCTGGCCCTGCTGACCGACGGCCTCTCGGCCGAGCGCGAGCAGGGCATCACCATCGACGTGGCCTACCGCTACTTCAGCACCGAGAGCCGCAAGTTCATCATCGGCGATGCGCCCGGCCACGAGCAGTACACCCGCAATATGGTGACCGCGGCCTCGAGCGCCGACGCTGCGGTGGTGCTGGTCGACGCCATCAAACTCGACTGGCGCAACCCGCAGCTCGAACTGCTGGCGCAAACCCGCCGCCATGCGCTGCTGGTCAATTTGCTGCGCGTGCCCTCCATCGTGTTCGCCATCAACAAGCTCGACGCGGTGGAGGACGCTGCACTGGCCTACCGCAACATCGCGGGTGCCTTGAACCATTTCGCCAGAGAAGCCGGGATCACCATCACCGCCATGGTGCCGGTCTCGGCCCTCAAGGGCTGGAATGTGGTGGACCGCGAAAACCATGGCCAGCGCGACTGGTGCGGCTACCGCGGCCCCAGCCTGCTGGAGATCCTGGAGGACCTGCCGGTCACCCCGGCCGAGGCCGATGTGGCCCTGGGCTTCCCCGTCCAGTGGGTGGAAAAATTCCACGACTCCGGCGTCACCGCCCAGGGCCGCCGCGTGTTCTGGGGCCGCGTGGCCGCCGGCAGCGTCGCGCCAGGCCAAACCGTGCAGGTCTTCCCCAGCGGCCAGAGCGCCGTGGTCGCGCAGGTGCTCTCGGCCACCCGCGAGCCCCTGGCCAAGGCCGCCGGCCACAGCGCCGGCATCGTGCTCGACCGCGAGGTGGACGTCTCCCGCGGCGACTGGATCCTGGCAGCCGCCGATGCCCCACCAGGCCAGCGCACGCTGGAGACCACCATCGCCTGGATGGACGACGAGCCGCTGGTGCCCGGCCGCGTGTACTGGGCGCTGCATGGCCACCGCTGGGTCAAGGCCAAGGTGCAGCGCGTGGTGCACCGCCTGAACGTCAACACCCTGGCCGAGGAAGAAGCCACCGAACTGCCCGCCAATGCCATCGGCCACGTCACGCTGGCCCTGCAGGAGCCGCTGGTCACCCTGCCCTTTGCCCGTTCACGCACGCTCGGCGCCCTGGTCTTGGTCGACACGGCCAGCCACAAGACCTCGGGCGCGGTGCTGGTCCACTGAGTCCCTTAAAATCGGGCTTTGCCCGGTGCCGGTCGCAGAGGCCGGCCACGATCCCTTTTCGAGCACCACCATGACCCACGTTGTTTCCGAATCCTGTATCCGCTGCAAATACACCGACTGCGTGGACGTCTGCCCGGTCGATTGTTTCCGCGAAGGCCCCAACTTCCTGACCATCGACCCCGATGAGTGCATCGACTGCGCCGTCTGCATTCCCGAATGCCCGGTCAACGCCATCTATGCCGAGGAAGACCTGCCGTCCGACCAGCAGCACATGATCAAGCTCAATGCCGAACTGGCCCAGCTGCCTGGCTGGAAGAGCATCACCAAGCGCAAGGCCCCGCTGCCCGACGCCGACGACTGGAAAGACAAGAGCGGCAAGCTCAAGGAACTGGTCCGCTGACGCCCGCGATGGCCAGCCCGATCGACACCGACGCGCTGGTGATCGGGGCAGGCCCGGTGGGCCTGTTCCAGGCCTTTCAGCTCGGCCTGCAGGGCATCGCCTGCCACCTCGTCGACGCCCTGCCCCACGCGGGCGGCCAGTGCACCGAGCTCTACGCCGACAAACCCATCTACGACATCCCCGGCATCCCGGTCTGCACCGGGCGCGAACTGGTCGAGCGGCTGCAGCAGCAGATCGCCCCCTTCCGGCCCGCCTTTCACCTCGGCCAGACCGTGCAGGGCCTGCAGGCCAGCGAGGATGGCCGCTGGTCGGTCACCACCGATGCGGGCACCGCCTGGAACGCCCGCACCGTCTTCATTGCCGCGGGCGTGGGGGCCTTTGTGCCGCGCAGCCTGGCCATCGAGGGCCTGGCGCCACACCTGGGGCGGCAGGCCTGGTTTGCCTCTGCCCCCTTGCCGGACTTTGCCGGCCAGCACCTGCTGGTCACGGGCGATGCCGACACCGCCCTGCAGACCTGCCTGGACGCCCTGGACCGGGCCGCCAGCGTGACCCTGCTGCACCGGCGCGAACAGTTCAACGCCGAGCCCGCGCGGCTGCAGGCCTTCCAGGCCGCACGGGCCGCAGGCCGACTGCGCTTTGTGGCGGGGCAGCCCACCGCCCTGGCGGTGGACGGCGGGCGCCTGAGCGGTCTTGACTGTCTCGACAGCAGCGGCGCCGAAACCCGCCTGCCCTGCGACCAGCTGGTCATGGCGCTGGGCCTCTCGCCCAAGCTGGGGCCGGTGGCGCAATGGGGCCTGCAGATCGAGCGCAAGCAACTGCTGGTCAACACCGAAACGTTTGCCACCAGCGCCCCGGGCATCTTTGCGGTGGGCGACATCAACACCTACCCGGGCAAGAAAAAGCTCATCCTCTGCGGCTTCCATGAAGCCACCCTGGCCGCCTTCGGTGCCGCCGCCCTCCTCTGGCCGCAGGACAAAACCCTGCTGCAGTACACGACGACATCGACCACGCTGCACCGCCGCCTGGGCCTGATCTAGAATCCGACTCGTTGCAGCGCTGCTGCAGCGTCCGCTAGGGGTGTTGGCTCCCGCCTGGGTGCCGACTGAGAAAGTCCCTTTGAACCTGATTGAGGTAATCCTCGCGCAGGGAAGCCTGACGGATGGACACGGGTCCTTGTACCTGGCCTGTGCCATCGCCAGTCCTCCACTGCTTTGATGCCACCGTGCAGAAAGAGCATGGACCATGTCCAACGCCACCACGCCGACCACGGCCCTGAGTCCCGTTGCGCCCGACGCGCGCGTCTTCGGTTTTTCCTCCCACCTCTCGCTGTGGTTCAGCCTCGGCGTCGGCCTGCTGGTCATGCAGGTGGGCGCCTACCTGGTGCCCGCCGTCGGCACCCGTGATGCGCTGTGGGCCATCGTGCTGGGCTCGGTGCTGGGTGCGGGCCTGCTGGGCTGGACCGCCGCCGTCGGCACCCGCACCGGGCTCTCGAGCGCCGGCCTGATGCATGCCACCTACGGCAGCGCCTTTGCCCGGCTGCCGGTGCTGCTCAACATCGTTCAGCTGCTGGGCTGGACCACCTTCGAACTCGTCGTCATGCGGGACGGCACCCTGGCCATCGTCAAGCAGGCCTTTGCCCTGGAAGGCGGCATGCCGGGGCTGGTGTTGGCCACACTGCTGTGGGGCGGCATCCTGGCCCTGCTGATGACCGGTTCGATGCTCACCCTGGTGCGGCGTTTCGTCTCGCGCGTGGGCTTGCCGCTGGTGGTGCTGTCCCTGCTCTGGCTGACCTGGCACTTTGTGGGCGTGCTGCAGGACAAGGGGGTCGAAGCCTTCATGAACCGCCCCGGCAACGGCACCATGGGCATGCTCTCGGCCCTGGGCCTGGTGATGGCGATGCCGGTATCGTGGCTGCCGCTGGTGGCCGATTACGCGCGCCATGGCCGCAGCAGCGCCTCCACCCTGGGCGGCACCTGGCTGGGCTACACCCTGGCCAACGCCTGGTGCTACGGCCTGGGTGTGCTGGTGGCCAGCGTGAGCGAGCCAGGCACCGACCTGGTCACCGCCCTGCTGCTGGCGCAAGGCGGTCTGCTGGCCCTGGGTCTGATCCTGCTGGACGAACTGGACAATGCCTACGGCGATGTGCACTCGGCCGCCGTCTCGAGCAGCAGCCTGCGCCCCGGATCACTGCGCCGCTGGGGCGTGGGAATTGCCCTGGCCTGCACCGGTCTGGCCATGGTACTGCCGATGCACAGCCTCGAGCCTTTCCTGCTGATGCTCAGCTCGGTCTTCGTGCCGCTGTACGGCGTGATCCTCGGTCGCCTGGGCCTGGGTCAGTCTGCCCGGCCCGAGCGCACCCGCGTCGACCGCTCGGCGGTGCTGCTGTGGCTGCTGGGCATCGTGGTCTACCACGCGGTCGAACGGCTGGCGCCGCAATGGGGCGCTGCGCTGGTCACGCTGGGCCTGACCTTTGCGCTGGCCGCGCTCATCCGCCCAGCCGATGCGCCGGCAGCGGCGCATGGCCGTGGTTGAGCGGCCCGTGCCCCAGGCCGGTCTGCACCGCTGCGCCTTCGGCGATGGCGCGCAGGATGTAGGCGCGGGCCTGCTGCACCGCAGCGTCCAGCGGCAGGCCCTGCGCCAGGTGCGCCGCGATGGCCGACGACAGCGTGCAGCCGGTGCCATGCACATTGCGGCTGGCAATGCGCTGCGACGCCAGCCGCAGGCTGGGCTGGCCGGGCTGCACCAGCAGGTCGACCACTTCGTCACCGGCCAGGTGACCGCCCTTGACCAGGGCCGCGCGCGCGCCCATCGCCAGCAGGCGGCGGCCTGCGTCCTCGAGCGCGTCGGCGCCCGCGATCGGGCGGCCGATCAGCAGGGCTGCCTCGTCCAGATTGGGGGTGACCACGGAGGCCAGCGGAAACAGCTCGCGCACCAGCACCTCGACCGTGTCATCGGCGATCAGCCGGTCACCGCTGGTGGCCACCATGACCGGATCGAGCACCACCCGCTGCAGGCCGTAATGGCCGATGGCCCAGGCCACGGTGCGCACCACCTCGGGGGTGTGCAGCATGCCGATCTTGACCGCATCGACCCCGATGTCGTCCAGCACCGACTGCAGCTGCGAACGCAGGAACCCGGGCGGCACCGCGTGGATGGCCTGCACCCCGACCGTGTTCTGCGCGGTCAGCGCGGTGATCGCCGTCATGCCGTAGCAGCCCAGGGCGGCGAAGGTCTTGAGGTCGGCCTGGATGCCCGCGCCGCCGCCGCTGTCGGAGCCGGCGATGGTGAGCACGCGCACATAGTGCTGGGGCATGGAGGTCGTCTGTTTTTGCATGGGCGCCATTATCTGGGAGTTGCGACATGAGCCAGGACCTGGTGGTCGTTGGTGCCGGCCTGATGGGCCGCCTGCTGGCCTTGTCGCTGGCGCGGCAGGGTGCAAAGGTGCAGCTGCACGATGCGCACGGCCCCGAGGCCAGCCACTCGGCAGCCCGCGCGGCGGCCGCCATGCTGGCGCCGCTGGCCGAATCGGCCATCACCGAACTGCCGGTGGTGCGCATGGGCCTGCATGGCCTGAGCCGCTGGCCCGAACTGCTGGCCAGCCTGCCCGCGCCGGTCTTCTTCCAGCAGTCCGGGACGCTGATCCTCTGGCACCGCCAGGACCAGGCTGAAGCCCGGCGCTTCGAGGGACTGGTGCGGCGCACCCACCAGCAGCTGCTGCAGGTGCCCGCACCGCAGTCGCTGGATGCGAATGCGCTGGCCGGCGTCGAGCCCGCCGTGGCGGGTCGCTTCGCCCAGGGCCTGTACCTGCCGGGCGAGGCACAGCTGGACAACCGGCAACTGCTCGATGCGCTGCTGCTGGCCCTGCAGCAGGCGGGTGTCGCCTTGCACTGGCACAGCCCTGTCGAGGCGCAGGATGCGGCCAGCCTGCGCGCCGCCTTCCCGCAGGCGGGACAGATCGTGGACTGCCGCGGCCTGGGCGCCCGCGTGGCCTGGCGCGAGCTGCGGGGTGTGCGCGGGGAAGTGGTGCGCCTGCATGCCCCGGGGGTGCGCCTGCTGCGACCCACCCGGCTGATCCACCCGCGCTACCCGATCTACATCGCGCCCAAGCAGGATGGCCTGTTCGTCATCGGCGCCACCGAGATCGAAAGCGAGGACCTTTCCCCCGCCAGCGTGCGCTCCACGCTGGAGCTGTTGAGCGCGGCCTACAGCGTCGACAGCGGCTTTGCCGAAGCGCGCATCGTCGAGATCAGCACCCAGGCCCGCCCCACCCTGCCCGACAACCTGCCCGCCCTGCGGCCGCTGGGCCAGGGGGTGCTGCAGATCAATGGCCTGTACCGGCATGGCTACATGGTCTCGCCGGCCGTGCTGGACGCCGCCCTGCAGTGGCTGGCCACGGGGGACAGCCCGCTGGCACGACAATGGGCACTGCTGTGAAGAACGACATGCGCACCCTCTCCATCACCCTCAATGGCCAGCCGCTGGCATTGCCCGAAGGCGCCAGCCTGGCCGATGCGGTCGCCGCCAGCGGTGTGCAGCCGCCGTTTGCGGCCGCCGTGAACTTGCAGTTCGTGCCGCGCACCCGTTATGCCCAGACCCCGCTGCAGGCGGGCGACCAGGTGGAACTCATCTCCCCCGTGACCGGAGGCTGACCCCATGACCCCAGACGACTTCATCCTCTACGGCGAACGCCTGCACAGCCGGCTGCTGCTGGGCACCTCGCGCTACCCCTCGCCAGCCGTGCTGGCGCAAGCCATCGAACGCAGCCGCCCCGGCATGCTCACGGCTTCCCTGCGCCGGCAGACCGCCGGGGGCGACGCCCACAGCGGCTTCTGGGACCTGCTGCGCCAGTGCGGCGTGCCGGTGCTGCCCAACACGGCGGGCTGCCACAGCATCCAGGAGGTGCTGACCACCGCCGAGATGGCGCGCGAGGTGTTCGAGACCGACTGGCTCAAGCTCGAACTCATCGGCGACGACTACACCCTGCAGCCGGACACGCTCAATCTGGTGGAATGCGCCGACCGGCTGCTGCGCATGGGCTTCAAGGTGCTGCCCTACAGCACCGACGACCTGGTGCTCTGTCAGCGCCTGGTGGACGTGGGCTGCCAGGCTGTCATGCCCTGGGCTGCCCCGATCGGCACCGGCAAGGGCCCCGTCAACCCGCACGCCCTGCAGACCCTGCGCGAACGGCTGGACGTGCCCCTGATCGTGGATGCCGGCCTGGGCCTGCCCTCGCACGCCTGCCAGGTGATGGAATGGGGTTACGACGGCGTGCTGCTCAACACCGCCGTGGCCCTGGCACAGGACCCGCCGGCCATGGCCGAGGCCTTTGCCGACGCGGTGCGCGCCGGTCGCGCCGCCCACCACGCGGGCGCCATGACGGCGCAGGACGTGGCCCAGCCCAGCACCCCGGTGCTGGGCACGCCCTTCTGGCACCAGAGCTGAGGACCAGGCCCCAATGAACCTCCAGCTTGCACAGGACATCGTGGCGCTGCACGCCGCGCAGCTGCAGACCGGCACGCCCCCGTCATGGAACGACTGCGTGTTCCCCGCAGACAGCGCGCACGGTGAACAGGCCGCCAGCGTGCTGGCCGCCTGCCGCAGCATGGGCTTTGTCGAAGACGATGCGCAACTGCTGGCGCGCACCTGGATGGCCCAGACCCTGCGCCTGGGCCGCTTCGATGCCAGCGCCTGGCCCGACGACGCCCGAGACTTTGGCGTCCGCACCGGGCCGCGCGAGGACGCCTTCGCGCCCTGCCCGCAGCAGCTGGGGCTGTATGCGGTGCTGCCCGATGCCGACTGGGTCGCGCGCATGGCCGAGGCTGGCGTGCCGACGCTGCAGCTGCGCTTCAAATCGGATGACCGCGCTGCGGTGGCCCGTGAAGTGCAGGCTGCGGTCCGCGCCGTGCAGGGCAGCGCCAGCCTGCTCTTCATCAACGACCACTGGCGCCAAGCCATCGACGCCGGCGCCTACGGCGTGCACCTGGGCCAGGAAGACCTGGATGGCGCGCGCGAGCACCTGCACAGCATCCGAACGGCGGGACTGCGCCTGGGCCTGAGCACCCACGGCTACACCGAACTGCTGCGCGCCGAGAGCGTGGGTCCCAGCTACATCGCGCTCGGCGCGGTCTACGCCACCACGCTCAAGCGCATGGCCACCGCACCGCAAGGTCCGGGCCGGCTGGCCGCCTATGCCCGTCTCATGCGGCACCGGCCACTGGTGGCCATCGGCGGTATCGACTTCGTGCGCCTGGACGAGGTGTTGCCCAGTGGCGTGGGCTCAGTGGCCGTGGTGCGTGCCCTGGTGGGCGCGCAGGACCCGGCCGCCGAGGTCAGACGCTTCATGGACAGGCTCGCCGCCGCCCGGAACGCCCCCTGAAACCGACTATAATTTCGGTCTATTCCCCGATAGCTCAGTCGGTAGAGCGCCGGACTGTTAATCCGTAGGTCCCTGGTTCGAGCCCAGGTCGGGGAGCCAAATCCAAAGCCGCTGTCACCAGCGGCTTTTTTCATGGTGCGCCAGCACCCGCATCGGCAGCCAGCTACCGCAATGGCTGTATTGAACGGGCTGCTCGCGGGCTGCACAGTGGTCGCCGGTGGATTGCACCGACCTCTTCACATTCAAGGAGTTGACCATGAGTTCCCTGATCAGCCGAGCCAATCTGTTCGATGATTTTTTCAAGGACTTTGCCCCGGGCTTTTTCGTCAAGCCCCTGCAGGGCGATGTGCTGCCGTCTCCGGGGCAGATCCGGATGGATGTCAAGGAGTCCGGCAACGCCTACACGATCGAAGCCGAGGTGCCGGGTGTGCCCAAGGAGGCGATCCATGTGACGGTGGATGGCCACACCATCACCCTGCGGGCCGAAGTCAAACAGGCGTCCTCCCGCAGCGGCGAGGCCTTCCTGCGCAACGAACGCTATTTCGGCACCGTCTCGCGCAGCCTGACCTTGCCCTCGCCGATCAACAGCCAGCAGGCACAGGCGCACTACGACCATGGGGTGCTGAGCCTGACCCTGCCCAAATCCTCGCCCTCGAGCACACGCGAGCTGACGATCCAGTGACAGCGGCTTCGGCACGGCCCGCAGATTGGTTAGACTCGGGCCATGAAAGCGACTTCATGGCTGGCCGTGGCGGCCCTGGCAATGCTGCTGCAGGGCTGCAGCGATTCGGAGCTGTTCGGCACGGCCGAACCCCCTCCCGAGCGACTGGAGTTCAAGGGCATTGCCTACGCCGGCGCCGAGCCCATCCTCAAGCTCGATGCGGACCACCGGCCGGTCACCCGGCCGGCCTTCCAGCAGGTCAAGCGCGACTTCTATGAATGCACCGGGGTGGTGAGTGTGTGGTTCCAGGTGCTGGCACTGGCCGAGATGAACCACCTGGCCAAGGCCTACGAGATGGAAGAGCTGAGCAGTCCGGTCTGCTTCCTGACCATGGACAAGCAGCTCGGCCACGGCGAGGGCAAGTTCAAGATCCATTTCTACAAGGACCGCACGGACCTGCGTGAGTGCGAAATGAACATGCGCTGCAGGATCTCGCGCAACATGAGCCTGGTGGTCTGGGACCGCGCCATCTACCGCTCCTACTTCCTCACCGACTTCGAGCGGGGCAAGTACTACCAGCACTGCGTCACGCCGGACAATGTCCTGCACCGCATGACCACCTGCTACCTGGTCAACCGCCAGCCGCCGCCCAAGTGACATGATCGTCAACCCCACGGGCGGCTTGCGCTGGCACTGGAAAGCCTGGCGGGCCCAGCGGCGCTGGGCGGCCACCACGGCACAGCTGGCCGACTGGCTTCACGAGACCACGCCCGAGGCGCAGACCCTGGTGGTCATTGGCAGCAGCGCCGGCTGGATGCTCTCGGGCCATTGGCTGGCACGCTTTCGCGAGGTCCACACCTGGGACATCGACCCGCTGGCAGGTCGCCTGTTCGCCTGGCGGCATGGGGCGCTGCTGCACCAGGGCGGCACCCGGCTGCAGCACCACCGCGGCGACGGCATGGCAGCCCTGCCCGCCTTGATCCGCAGCATGCCGGAGGCCCTGTTCTGGTTTGACAACGTGCTGGGCCAGCTGCGCTTTCTGGCGCCTGACCCCGATCAGGTCGAGTCACGCCTGGGGCAGCTGCACAAGCTCATGCAGCCGGTGCGCTGGGGCAGTGTGCATGACCGTTTTTCAGGGCCGACCGATGGCAGCGTCGGTCTGCCGCCCCCGCGCATGGGGCAGGCAGGCTGGTCGGCACAAGACCCGCGGACCCAGGACTGGTTGCGGCAGTTGCACGCGCGCAGCCCCTGGGGCGACCACCTGACGCAGGCGGTGTTTCCCGCCGGCACCCCAACCCTGAACCTGGGTTGGGCGATTCACCCCGGGCACCACCACTGGCTGGAAGCGGGCTGGTCAGGGGCTGCCGGGCGCCAGGCCTGAGGACCTGCAGCCCTGGCCTCAGCCAGGGCTGTCCGGTGGCAGGCCAAAGTGCTGGCGGATGTTGCCCACCAGCGCCTGCGAAATGTCGGTCAGCGCCTCCTCGGTCCATTCGGCAATGGCCGGCGTGACCCAGGTGCGCGGGGTCTGGCGCCAGATGGCGGGCACACGCGGCGCCTCCGGGTAGTCATCGAGCACCAGACCCTGCAGATGCCGGCTTTTCAGGGCCTCGGGCAGGGTGCTGTCATCGAGCACGCTGCTGCGCGCGAGACAGACAATGTAGGACGGTGTACGCATGCGGGCGACGTGGGCAGCACCTATCGGTCCCTCACTGCCCGCCAGTGCCTCGTCGAGAATGACCAGCGCATGGACCGACTGGTCCAGCAGTGCGGACAGGCTGTGCACCTGAGGCCAGGGGCAGTCGGGCTGCGTCTGCTGGACGAAACAGGCGCCCTGGATGCCGAATGCCGCGAACCGGGGCAGCAGCGCCCGGGCCGTGCCGTCGTGGCCGACCACCCCGACGCGCAGGCCGGAAAAGCGGTGCGCGGGTGGAAAAGGCCCATCGACCCAGTCGCTGTTGCGCACAAAGCGGTCGGACTCCGGCCACTGCCGGCACAGGCCCAGCAGGGTGGCAAGCACATAATCGGCCCGCTCCGGCCCCTGTACATCCGGGCCAGGCAGCACGGTGATCTGGCGGCGGGCGGTTTCGGCCAGGTCCACACCCTGGGTCTGCGGCCCGGTCAGACACAGCAACTCGAGCTTGGGCAGCAAGGCCAGCCAGTCACGGCTGATGCGGCTGCCCTGGGCAGCGACCACCGCACGCACGCGATGCAGCACCGAGGCTTCACGGATGTGCTCGCGGTGGTGCACGGTGAAGTGGCGCTGCAGCACAGCAATCATGGACTGCGGCACCTGGGCCGTCACCATCACTTCCACTGTGCTCATGTGCGGCTCCTTCTGAGGCTCGTCAATCCCGGTACATGACGGTCACGCTGATGCGCCGGTTGCGGGGATCCTTGGGATCGTTGGGGTTGTAGGGCGCAGTATCGGCCACCCCTTCGATCTTGGCAAAGCGTTCGGTCTTGACACCCTGGGCCTCGAGCATCTTGCGGGTGCTCTCCGCACGTTCTGCTGAAAGCGACCAGTTGTTGCGGCCATCGGAGTTGGCAAAAGCGACGCTGTCGGTGTGGCCGCGGATGGCCAGCTTGTTGTCCAAGCCCTGCAGCGACTTGGCCACTTCCTTGACCAGGGACTGTGCCTTCGGGGTCATGCCGGTGGTCCCCAGGCCGAACATGGCAAAGTCCGCCTTGTCGATGATCTCGATGCGCAGGCCTTCCTTCTCGCGCGAGAACTGCACCTGGTCCTTGAGGTTCTGCAGGTTGGGGTTCTTGGCCAGACTCTCCCGGACCTGCTGCTCGAGCTTCTCGAAATTGGCCTGGTCAGCCTGCTCGGCCAGCTGCTTTTTCTGCTCCTCGGACATGGAAGTCGGGTCACTGCGCTCCTCGCTGTTGGGGGCGGGATCGTTCTCGGTCGGGCCGCCCTGCGAGCGCGGCGTCAGCATCTCCATGAGGGCCGTCTGCTTGGCTGAATAGGGAAAGCCGTCGGGATCAATGATGGAGCGGCCACCGAACATGCCGTCCGAACCGGCCAGCTTGCCGGTGGTGATGTTGCTGTGCGAGGTGGGCTGGAAGTACTCGGCAATGCTCTTGCGCTGGTCTTCGGTGGTGGCGCCCAGCAGCCACATCAGCAAGAAGAAGGCCATCATGGCCGTCATCATGTCGGCCAGCGCAATTTTCCAGGCGCCGCCGTGCGCACCGCCATGGCCATCGTCCATCACCTTCTTGATGATGATGGGCGCAACCGCCGACTCTTCCTTGGCCTCGGCTTCCCCTTCCGGCGCTGCGTCCGGCTTCTTTTCCTCTTCGGCCGGCGCCGCCGGCTTCTCCTCGGCCATGGTCACTTGCCTCGCATGCCGTCAAACACTTCGGCAAAGGATGGCTGGTTGTGGTGGCTGATGCCCACCCGGGCCGATTCGATGATCAGGGGCATCGGGTGACCGTGCATGGTGCCGATGATGATGTGCTTGACGACCTTGTAGATCTCGCCTTCCTCGTCAATGATCTGCTTGAGGCGGTTGGCCAGGGGTTCGACCAGGCCATAGGCAAAGAACACCCCAAGGAAGGTGCCGACCAGCGCACCACCGATCAGGGCACCCAGCACGGGCGGTGGCTGGTCGATGGCACCCATGGTCTTGACCACACCCAGCACGCAGGCCACGATGCCCAGGGCGGGCAAGGCACCCGACATCGAGGCCAGTGCCTCGGCGGGCTTGAGGGCGCCGTGGTGGTGGGTCTTGATGGCCAGGTCCATCACCTCCTCCACCGCGTAGGGGCTGAGGTTGCCCGAGGACACCACCATCAGGCGGATGGTGTCGGTGATCAGGTGCAACAGGTCGTGGTCCTTGAGCAGCGCGGGGTACTCGGCAAAGATGGCACTCGATTCGGGGTTCTCGACGTGCGCTTCAAGCGCCACGGCACCCTCGCTCTTGAGGGTTTTCATGATCTTGGAGACCACGAAGATGGTCGCCAGGAAATCGTCTTTTTTGTAGCGAGGCCCCTTGAAACACTTGGCCATGCCGCCAAAGGCGCCCTTGACAATGTCCAGGCTGTTACCCACCAGCATGGCCGCCACGGCAGCACCGCCAATGATGAATGTCTCCACCGGCGCGGCCTTGATGATGGGCGCCATTTTGCCGCCGGCCATGATGTAGCCGCCGAAGACGCAGACAAACAACAAGACAATACCAATGATCGAAAACATCCGAGACTCCGGTTGGCGGCCCCGTCAGCAGACCGGGTGACCGCATCAATGTGTGCAGTGGCCGGCACGGCCACCTGCCACAGTCAGTGTACCGCCATCGAAGGGGCGGTCTGACCGGGGACTGCGGCCCCGGCCGCCGGCATCAATCCTGGCACCTGCTTCCAGGCCTGCCGGATTTCGCTCATGAGGCTGTGGACCTCCTTGACCGCTTCCAGATCGTTCTTGAGGTTGCCCTGCATGATGCGGCGCAACGCGTAATCGTAGAGTTCGTCCAGATTGCGCGAGAGGTCACCCCCCTGCGAATGGTCGAGCGCGCCCTTGAGGCCCACCACAATGCGGCTGGCCCGGGTCAGGGCCTGGCATTTGGGTTCGATGGCCGAGTGCTCAAGGTGACCCATGGCGCTGGCCAGGCTGTCGACCAGCCCGTCAAACAGCATCTGAATCAGTTCCACCTTGTCGGCCACCAGGGCGCGCGAGGTGGCGCTGCCGTTGGCGTAATCTTCGATGGCCTTGAAATGAACTCGCATGGTCATGAACTCCGTATCGTCGCGTGTACCCTCAGAATCGGACACATCACGCGAAACTTGAGTCCATGGCGACCATCAACGCCGGCGCGCAGGCACCTCCACGCCGAGCTGTGCGCGCAGCTTTTTGACCACGGCCGACAACAACTGGCTGACCCGCGATTCGGTGACCCCCAGCACTTCGCCGATTTCCTTGAGGTTGAGCTCCTCGACGTAATACAAATTCATCAATAAGCGGTCGCGTTCGGGCAATTCGTCGATGGAGGCGACCAGCGCCCGCATGAAGTCCTGCTGCTCGACCACCACCTCGGGCTGGGTGCTGCCGTCCGCGCTCAGCGCCATCACCTCGTCGGTGACCACCTCGATGGAATAGGTCTCAAAACGCTGGGCCTGGGCCCGTTCCTTCTGGAACAGGTCGATCTCCTTGCCCAGGTAATCGGCCAACTCAGACTGCGTTGGCGTGCGTCCGAGTTCGGCGGCCAGCACATGCAGGGCCTCGGCATGGGACTTGTTGATGGCCACGGCCGAGCGCGGCAGGAAAGACAGCCGGCGCACCTCGTCCAGGATGGCGCCGCGCACGCGGCTGTGGGCGAAATTCTCGAAATCGATGCCCTTGTCGGCGTCGTAGGCGCGGGCGGCTTCCAGCAGGCCGATCATGCCCACCTGAATGAGTTCATCGAGCTCCATGAAGGGTGGCAAGCGTGCCTTGAGGTGCAGCGCAATGCGCTTGACCATGGCCAGATGCGCCATGACCAGGGCCTCATGGTTGTTCTGTACCTGCTGGTAAAGACGGGTGGAAGGTGCTGCCATGTGCGTGTCAGGCCCGGGGCTGGACCAGCCTTTCCACAAAAAACTGCAGGCCGCCAGAGGGGTGTCCAAGTGGCGGCAGGGCCGCCACCGCTTCGGCCAGCCGGCGGAAATCGCGCGAGGCGGGGCTGCTGGGGGCGAATTCGAGCACCGACTGGTACTTCTTGAGGGCCGCAAGGACCTGCTCGCAGTGTTCGATGCTGCCCACCATCTGGACCGAACGGCCCAGGAAACGGGCACACACCTGATTGATCCGTTCGTAGAGCTGGCGTGCTTCCTGCACACTGCCCACGCCATTGGGCAGCAGGTAGATTTCGTCGAGGTCGTAGTCCTGCATCAGCACCTTGATCGTCCCGTAGGCATCGGCAATCGACGACGGGTCGTCGCGCACCACGACAAAACGCCTGGCCGTGGCCTGCATGAAGGTCAGTACCGAGGGCGCGATACCGGCGGCCATGTCGACGATCAAATAATCGACTTTGTCCTCGAGTTCACTGAAGGCCTGCACGATGCGGGCCGACTGAAGCTCGCTCAGGGCCGCCATCTCCTGCAGCCCCGAAGCGCCGGGAATCAGGCGCACCCCCTGGCGGGTGGTGACCACGATCTCCTGCAGGGATTTCTCTCCACTCAGGAAATGGCTGAGGTTGTAGGGCGCACGACAGCCCAGCGCAATCTGCGCATTGGCCAGCCCCAGGTCGGCATCAAACAGCATCACCTTGGCACCGGCCATCTGCAAAGCCACCGCCAGATTGACGGACACGGTGGTCTTGCCCACACCGCCCTTGCCGCTGGCGATGCCGATGACTTCGGTTGGGGACAATTTATCCATTCAAGTCTCTGACCGACAGGCCTGTGGGCATCGCCGGAATGTGGTTGTTGGCCTCTTCAGGCTGCGCTGCGGTCAGGCCGGTGACCCGCAAGGCGTGGTCGACCAGATCGGACACCTGCCAGGTCTGCAGGGGGTGGGTGAGGCGATCGGAACGGCTGAGCAGCGAGCGTGCCGGAGGCGCGGTGCAATTGCACAAAAATTGTAGCAGTGCCCAGGGAGCGTCCGACTCGTCGAGTTTGGTGACCATCAGGGCCGCCTGGGGCAGGCCCTCGGTACCCAGCACACGCCTGCAGCTGGCCTCGGAGCTGTCGGCGGCCAGCACGGCATGCACCTGCGCCTGCGGGCGCAGCGACAGCACCGCCTGCACCTGCTCCTGGATCTGCACGCCCGGGGTGTCGATCACCACCAGGGCACGGTGCCCGATTTCCGAGAGCAGCAACGCCAGCGTCTCGGCATCCGTGGCACGGAACACCTCGGCACCAGCCTGGGCGCCCAGCATCTGCACCTGGCTCCAGGCGCCGGCACGGTGGTCGCGAAAGCTCACCAGCGCCACCTGATCGGCGCCAAATTCCTGCACCCCCCAGCGCGCCAGGCGCGCCGCCAGCGTGGTCTTGCCGCCGCCGGCCGGACCGGCCAGCACGTGCACACCGCGGGCCGGCATGCCCGCCTGCGGGCTGCCTGCGGCGGCCAGCAACTGCGCGCGCACGGTCTCGACCGCCTGCCGGGCGTCGCTCAGGCCCTGCAGGCCTTCGAGCACCAGGGTGCGCAAGCCGCCTGGCATGGCACATTCGCGCAGGCGATCGACCACGGGCATGACCGCTTCATCCCATTGCATCTGCAGATGCAGGGCCGCACTGCGCTGGCCCAGACGGAATTCACGGCGCAAATCGGCCAGTTCCTCACGCACCAGCGCCACCAGTTCCTGGCTGCGCACACGGTCGCGGTCATCGGCGGCGGCCCGGTCTTCGGCGACAGCGGCCGAGGCAGGCGCACTGGCCTGGGCGAAATGTTGCGCAAAACTGTTGCTGCCCTGCGCCGCCTGCACGGGCGCCGCCAGCACGGCGTCAACGGGGATGTCCACGGCGACCACGAGTTCGGTCTGCTGGCCCACCCGGTGGTTGGAGACGATCAGCACATCCTCGCCGTAGAGACGGATGGCCTGCTCCGTGGCGCTGCGGGTGTCACGGGCAAGTATGCGTTTGAGTTCCATGTTCTGTCTCTCTGCTGGGCATCATCAACGGGGTTCGGCGTGGATGGTCTGTACCACCTTCACACTCTGGTCGTCCGGTATTTCGCTGTAGGACATCAGGGTCAGGTCCTGTACCCGGTAGCGGACCGCCTTGGCCAGCCAGGACCGGATCGAGGGGGAGACCACCAGCACCGCCGGGTGTCCCTGTTCCTCGGTGGCCCGTGCGCCCTCGCGCAGGGCGCTGAACAGGCGCTCGGACAGGCCGGGCTCGATCACGGGCACCTGGCCCGGCGGGGTCTGCTGCAGCACGTTGTGCAGCAGCTGTTCGAGACCGGGATCAAGGGTCATCACCGAGAGGGTGTTGTCGGCTTCGGGCAGCAGGCCCTGAACGATCATGCGGCCGAGCTTGGGTCGCACCATGGCGGTCAGGTTTTCCGGGTCCTGCGTGCGGCCGGCCGCCTCCGACAGGCTTTCGGCAATCGAGCGCATGTCACGGATCGGCACCGACTCCTGCAGCAGGTTCTGCAAGGTCCGGGTGACCACGCCCAGCGACAGCTTGCCGGGCACCAGGTCTTCCACCAGTTTGGGTGAACGTGCCGCCAGCTTGTCCATCAGCTGCTGCACATCGTCGTGGCTGAGCAGGTCGGCCGCGTTGTCACGCAGCACCTTGTTGAGGTGGGTGGCAATCGCGGTGCTGGCATCGACCACGGTGTAGCCCAGCGCCCTGGCATGGTCGCGCTGCGAGGGCTCGATCCAGACCGCCTCGAGTCCGAATGCGGGCTCGCGGGTGGCCTGGCCTTCGAGCTGGCCATAGACCTGGCCTGGATTGATGGCCAGCTCCCGGCCCACGCGGACTTCGCCCCTGCCACGCACCACCCCCTTGAGGACGATGTGGTAGGCATCGGGATCAATGTTCAGGGCATCGCGGATGCGCACCGGCTGGATCAGGAAACCCAGTTCCGCCGAGAGTTTTTTGCGCACCCCTTTGACGCGGTTCATCAGCTGACCGCCCGTGTCCGGGTTGACCAGTGGGATCAGGCCATAGCCGATTTCCAGGCCAATGAGGTCGACCTGGTCGACATCGTCCCAGTCCAGTTCCTTGGGTTCGTCGGGACCGGCGCCCTGCAACTGGCCATCGGTGGCGGTGTCGGCCGGCCGCATCTGCCGCTGCAGCACCAGCCAGCCCAGGCCTGCGCAGGCCAGGCCCAGCGTGATGAACACCAGATGGGGCATGCCAGGCACCAGGCCCAGCAGAATCAGGATGCCAGCCGAGATGAAGAGGGCGGTGGGGTTGGAGAGCTGCGAGCTGGCCTGCTCGGTCATGGTCTCCGAGGTCGTCACCCGGGTCACGATGATGGCGGTGGCCAGCGACAGAAACAGGGCCGGGATCTGGGCCACCAGGCCGTCACCGATGGTCAGCAGGGTGTAGATGCGACCGGCCTCGGCCAGGCTCAGGCCATGCTGCCCGATGCCAATGGCCAGGCCACCGACAATGTTGATGACCAGGATCAGCAAGCCGGCAATGGCGTCACCGCTGACGAATTTGGAGGCACCGTCCATGGAGCCGAAGAAATCCGATTCCTGCGAGAGTTCCTCACGCCGTTTCTTGGCGGTTTCCTGGTCGATCACACCGGCATTGAGGTCGGCATCGATCGACATCTGCTTGCCGGGCATGGCGTCCAGGGTGAATCGGGCGTTCACTTCCGAGACCCGGCCGGCCCCCTTGGTGATGACCATGAAGTTGATGATCATCAGGATCACGAACACGATGATACCGACCAGGTAATTGCCGCCGACCACGAACTCGCCAAACGCCGCCACCACCTTGCCGGCGGCCTCGTGGCCCTCGTGGCCGTGGACCAGGATCACCCGCGTGGAGGCCACATTCAGGGCCAGACGCAGCATGGTGGCAAACAGCAGCACCGAAGGGAATGAAGAAAACTCCAGCGGCTTGCGGGTGCTGATGGCGATCATGATGATCACCAGGCTGCAGGCCATGTTGAACGTGAAGAAGATGTCCAGCAGGATGGGCGGCAGCGGCAGCACCAGCATGGCCACGATCAGCAGGACCAGCACCGGGATGCCCAGGCCGCTGGCGTCGATGCGCGAGATCTGCTGCCGTAGCGTTGACAGGGTCAGGCTGCTCATGGTCTGAAGAATGCTTTCAGGTCAAAGGACAAAGGTGTCGTGAATCCGCCAGTCAATGGCGCTTCGACCAGTTCAAGCAGCTTTCATGCCACCCAAAGCCGTCTCCCGCCCCGGCGGCAAATCCTGGCCTGACACGGTTCTTGCTAACAAGACCCCGAACCCTCTTGCCTCATGCATTGCACAGGACCGACATGGACGCCGTTCTTTTCACGCCCAACACCCCCCTGCAGCCCGGCGGCAGCCCGCTCATGGCGCCCGACAGCGCCTCGGCCACGCCCAGCACCGCCGGCCCAGGCGCCGACTTTGGCGCCATCTTCAACAGCATGCAGCCCCTGCTCGGGCGGCAAGATCTTGCCGCTGTGCTGTTCGGGCAGAGCCCTGCCATCGGCCAGCTGGTCTCCGTGCCCCTGGGCGGCAGCATGGCCGTCATCACCCCCGAAGGCACCCCACCGACCCAGGACAGCCTGATGGCGTTTGCGCGCAGCCAGGGCCTCGATGACACCGCGATCGCGGCACTCTGGCAGCCCACCGGTGTTGCACTGGACTCCCTGGTCTCCGCCGGGATGACACCGGGCACCCCGGCCCCGGCCACCCCGATCACAACCGCAATGGGGACAACCGCCCTGAACGCGGTCACCCTGCCCCAGACCGCCCTCGCCGCCACCGACCTGCAGCTGGCCAGCCTGGCCCAAGACCTGCAGCCGGCACCCGGCACCAGCCCAAGCCCGGGCGGACCAGCCCAGCCGGTCGGCCACACCGCCACCCCGGGCCACACCGCCACCCCGGGCCACACCGCCACCTTGGGCCACAGCGCACTGGTATTGGGTATGCACATCGCACCAGCCGCGGGCCCGACAGCGCAGGAGCCGCCCGCCCCCACCCCCGAACTGGAAGCCCTGGCACTGCAGGGCCTGCGGGCCCAGTTCCTGGCGCAGAGCCAGCGGACCCCGGGCCGAAGCGCAGGCACAGGCCAGGCGGCCGAGGCCCTGATGCCGCCGGCCACGCCAAGCCACCGCCAGGACCAGCCCCTGATCGAGCTGGACCTGGGCGAAGACCTGGCGCGATTGGCCCAAAATGCCTTGACCGCTGCACTGCCGGAAGCCGGCACCGGCCCAGCCAGCAGCCCGGGCGATTCACGCGCGGCCCCCCAGAATGCCGCGCAGGACAGCCGCACTGCACAGGGGGCCACCGCTTCCCACACGACGCTCAGCGGCTACCAGCTCAAGGCTGAGCATTACCAGCAGCTGGCCGATCGCATGGGCCAGGCCCTGGCGCAGCGCCTGCTCGAGCAGATCGATCGCGGCCAGTGGAGCATGAAGATCCGCCTCAATCCTGTCGAACTCGGCCAGATCGACGTGAAGCTGGACATGCGCCAGGCCGGACTCGATGCCCACTTCCAGGCCGAGAACCCCATCACCAAGGAACTCCTCCAGCAGGGCTCTGGCCGCCTGAAAGACAACCTCAGTCAAAATGGCATGACTCTTGCTTCGATGTCCGTGAGCAGTGATGCCGAGCGCCAATCCAGCGGAAATCCGACACCGCAGGAAGAACAGCGCAGGGCATCCCCGCAGCAGCAGCAGACCGCCCAGGCCCAGGCCGAAACGGTCCGGGAAGCGCCACAGCCAAAAAAGACATCCACGGATGGCTGGGACCTGCTGGCCTGAAGCGACAATACTGACAAAACCACTGGAAACAACCACCGAGGTGCACCATGGCTGAAGAAGTTCAAGAAGTAGAAAGTGAACCGAAAAAGAAGAAACCCATC
>JACCED010957953.1_pt1 | contig 24671 bp, 23 predicted proteins | sample 7455021 | NCBI WGS metagenome assembly JACCED01 (sample SAMN15323456, study PRJNA562643) | freshwater metagenome | isolation source: river surface water | place: USA:Blue River Watershed | collected 2017-08-19
GGACCGGGCCTGTATCCGCACCGGTCCGGGACTATCACACCTCGAAATCGGCTTTGAGGGCATGCGCAAGTTGATGGCCCTGAAGCGTCCGCCAGTAGCCGTGTTTTGCACCAGCGACCTGATCGCCTACGGAGCCCATCGCTGCCTGCGGGAGAACCATCCAGACTTGCTGGAGCAGGTTCGGCTGGTGGGGTTCGACCACAGCCCGCTCAACACCTGGGTGGCCCCTTGGCTCACGGGCATCCGGGTGCCCTACGGCGAATACGGCGACGCCATCGTGCGGGCCCTCAATTCAGACGGGCCGGTGGAGATATTGCTCCCTTACCAGTGGGACAGCGCCTAGGACAGGGACAACTTGGGCCACAACGGTCACAAGGGCCGCTAAAGCCTACGGACCCACCTTGCCAGACAAACTTCTTTTGCACGGACTGGGAGAAAGCGGGGGACTCGCGGGCCCTGTCAGGCCCTTCCTGACCCAACACCCGCCAAAACGCCTGCAGGATGACCGCGGGGCTCACCGCAGCGACAGCCAGATTTCATTGCGCCGCATAAACCAAGGTGTCATCGGGCCGTTGTAGCGCGCCAGCACCGGCTTCATCTAGCTGGCCATGCTGCTGGCCGCCATTCTGTGCGGGCGGGGTGGTGATCACACCGGAGCTGGCGTCACCAAGGCGATCGGCCACGCTGCCAGCAATCGCCCGCCACCCCATCGGGACTGGTTCTTGCCTGGCAATCCGGGGCGTTTCGACAATGCTGCCAAAAATGAGCTGCTGCTTGAGTTGGCTTGGTGATCTCATAAGGAAACAGAGACTACAGGCAGTGGCTGGTGTGCTGAGCATGATCCCCGCAAACTGACCCCTAGATCTTCAGCTTCAGAGCCGCTTCTTTTGCATTGCCTCAGAGCACCCCGCGATCTACAATACTCCCAATCGTACGATTAGGAGTGTGATGATGCAGCCGATTTCAGCCAATGACCTCAAGACCAAGGGCGTTGGGGCGATTGATCAAGCCTTGCTCTCCGATCCCGAGGCCAGCGTCACCGTGCGTGGCGAAGTCAAGTATGTGGTCATGAGCAAGGACCACTATGACTACCTTCGTGAGTGCGAATTGGAGGCTGCGCTGGCTGAGTCGAAGGCAGACCTCGATGCGGGGCGATTCGTCAAGGAGACGGTGGCCCAGCACATGCGGCGTATCGCGAAGATCAACAAGGCTGCCTGATGGCTTGGCAGCTCGTTTTCACCGAGCAGTACACCCGGCGCGCCGCCCGTTTTCTGAAGCGCCACCCTGAGGCGGTAGCCGTCTACACCAAGGCGCTGAGTCTGCTAGAGGCCAATCCGCATCACCCCTCGCTGCGATTGCACGCACTCAGGGGCAAACTCTCAGGGCTGCACAGTGTTTCCATCACGATGGCCTACCGCATCACGCTGGAATTGATCGTGACGGAGAAGGACATCATCTTGATCCATGTCGGCGACCATCACGGTGTGTATCGCTGAACTCACCGCAGCGACAGCCAGATTTCATTGCGCCGCATAAACCACGGTGTCATCGGGCCGTTGTAGCGCGCCAGGACCGGTTCGCCTTGCGTGGCGAGCCCGGCAGAGGCCAGCGACGCTTTCAACTTGGCCAAGTGCTCGTCGTAGTTCTGCGGGCACGTCGTGGAGGAACTACAGATCATGCGAGCAGCTTACTGGTTTACTTCCTGCGATCATCCATGGATGTTCCGCCCCACTTTGTGTCTTCGGCCCCTCCATCGGCGCCTCCTGGCCCTGATGCTGTTGTTTTCTGCCGCGAGTGCATTTGCGCAAGCCGACTGCCGTCCCAACGTCCAAGGACTCCCAACGATCGTGCCGATTGGTGCTCTCAAGTCGGTGGCGGGGGCGCTGGCTGAGTTTGACCCTTGCCACAAATCAGTTCGCCTCGAAATGCCCGCCTTCGGGGCGCGTAAGCGGGGCGACAAGCCGCCCCTGGTGATCGTGATCCACGGTGGGGATGGCTTGGGCGGGTACCAAAAGGACTTCGCCAAGCTGATGAATCAAAGTGGTTATGCAACCTTGGTCTTCGACGCCTTTGAGATGAACGGCTTTACCGCAGGCTCAGACCTGATCACCTACCAGGTCACCAATGCCGCTCGGCAGCGGATGCTGTTCAAAGTGACGCAGGGCGCGTACCAGTGGGCGCTTGGCAAGGACACGGTCGACACCTCGCGCATTTACTTCCAGGGGCAGTCGAATGGCGGCAGTGTCGCCATCAACATGGCCGCCGCGGCGGACCCGGCCCATGTCAAAGGCGCGGTGGCCGAAGCGGGTCCGTCCACCGGCATCGGATTTCCAGACGCGGTGCGGGTGCCGCTGTTGCTTGTGTATGGGTCCGCCGACGTCTACGGGGGCACGCACGCGGCGGACTTCATGCATTTGCGCGGCAACACCTGTAGTGCCAATGAGTTTGACCCGCTCGTGCCTTTGGGGTTTGCTGCCAGCTGCAATCGCCAAACAGGCCGCAACAACCTCATGCCGTCGCCGCAGGCCTGGTTCGAGAAGATCCGAGACGCAGGCAACAGCCGGGTCCGCTTCGAACTGATCGAGGGGGGCGGCCACGGCATGATGTTTACCGATTTTTCTGCTTCGGAGCGCAAGCTGCCCGGCGACAAGGTGTTCTATCAGTCCCGTGGTGCAAGCCGCGAGCAGCGACAGCGGCTGCTGCGGCTGATCCTGGATTTCTTTGAGAACGGGCCCTGATCCCCGGGGCTCTGTTCCATGCCGGGCTTACCCGGAGCTGGAGTCGCCTTAGCCGCCTTGCTGGCTTGCCCGACGGGAGGGCAGGGCAATGACCGCCGTCCCCGGCATGACGTTTTGCTCACGCTGGTTGTGCGCCCATGTGAGAAGGGACACCTGATGCTCCCCCTGGGCGTTGACCTCCTTGGAGACCACGCGCCCGCCCAAGCGGACCACATCGCCCAGGTACACATGGGCCCGGTACTGACCGGTCAGCGATTTGAGCTTGCCGGCATCGCCCATCCAATTGGTCAATGAATGGATGCCCCAGCAGGTGCGCTGGATACCCACGTCATAGGCAATCTGCGCGCCTTGCAGCTGGGCCGCGTAGTCGTTGTAATGGACCGAATACACCGGCTCCAGGGCATGCGTGCGTGGGTCGCGAAACGCCCACTTGGGGTGTTTGTGATACCTCTTAAGTGCTACGCCGTGCGCGGAAACACGAGGAATGGGCGCGGCACCCGCCGCGATGAAGGCGATGAAGTCGGTCAGGCCAAGGGGTCCCTTGGTGATGACGTCAATCTCGTCGCCCACTTGGACGTCTTCCCAATAGCGGGGCACCGCGCCTCGGGGCCTTTCGGCCAGGATCTGGGCCTCGATGGCAGCGATCTCTTCTTCCTTCCAGGGGTGTGGGACTTCGAGCTTGCGTGTTTCAGCTCGCTTTTGCATCTCGCCTCGCTCGAAGCGCATGCGCGAGCAGATGAATGTGCTGACGAGGTCGCCATTTTGATTGTGATACTCCTGTCGCAGGTAGTCCTTGATGCGACGACCGCCGAAGTTGCTGTCTGCTGTGGGGCCGTCGAAGCCGTCGAAGGTGACCGAGGCCTCGATCTTGTCGCCGACCCGAATCGGGTGATTAAATTCCATCTTTGTTTCGCAGTGGAATCCGCCCAAACCACGCCAGCCCACTTGTACCGAGCCCATGCAGGCGAAGATGAAACTCGGTGGCGCGATTTGTGTACCGTAGGGGCCGCTGGCTGCGTACTGGGCATCGGTGAACAAGGGGTTGTCGTCGCCAATGCCCTCGCAGAAACGAAGAATCGCCATGCGGGTGGCATATTCGTTGTTGATGCTGGCTTCGGTACGCAACTTGGTGCCGATCAGGGCGCGCATTTCAGCGAGCATCTCGTCGGTGAACCGAGCGCGGGCCAGTTGCTTTGTAATTCCTTGGGATTCTTCCAACTTCGACTCCACGTTGCCGCGCAACCACCCGGAGGGGCGGTTTCCACTGGCATGCATGCGTTCAGTTTAGGAAACACGGATATCCCCGTCCATGGCGTTTTTGAGGACGCCGTTACCTCTTTTTCTGGACGATAGGGGATCCCAGCATTCACATCCGGTGATGACGGACAGAAGGAAATCGCCATGGACGCGATCGCGCGCCTGCGCCACTATCGGGAAAGTTGACCTTGAGGCCCCCCCCCGCAATGACCGTCGCCCACCACCAAGACGCCACCCGCATCACCAAAGAGTTGGCGACCGGCAAGTTCACCGACAAGATGCTGGACGATATGCGCGCCCTCATTGGTGTGGAGTTGCGGACCGAGGCCAGCATCAACAACGAATACGCCACCCGTATGGCGATTCTTCGTTTCTGCGAGGGCATTGGCGACGACAACCCCTTGTTCACCGATGTCCAGTACGCAGCCAGCGGCCCCTACGGCACACAAATCGCGCCACCGAGTTTCATCTTCGCCTGCCTGGGCGGCATCCAGGTCGGCTGGCCCGGCTTGGGGGGCTTCCATTGCGAAACCACCATCAAATTCTTCCAGCCGATTCGCGTGGGGGACAAGATCACCTGCCGCGTGGTGTTCCAGGGCTTCGACGGTCCTGTGGCAGACAGCAACTTCGGTGGTCGCCGCATCAAGGATTACATCCTCCAGCAGTACATCAACCAGGATGGTGTGGTAGTGGCCGACTTCATCTGCTCGCGTATGCGTTTTGAACGCACCGAGATGCAAAAGCGAGCCGAAACACGCAAGCTTGAGGTCCCACACCCCTGGAGGGAAGAAGAGATCGCTGCCATCGAGGCCCAGATCCTGGCCGAAAAGCCCCGCGGCGCTGAGCCGCGGTACTGGGAGGATGTGGAGGTGGGCGACGAGATCGACGTCATCACCAAAGGTCCTTTGGGCCTGACCGATTTCATCGCCTTTATCGCGGCGGGTGCCGCCCCTATTCCCCGTGTTTCCGCGCATGCCATAGCGCTAAAGCGTTACCACAAGCACCCCAAGTGGGCGTTCCGCGACCCGCGCACCAATGCTCTGGAGCCGGTGTATTCGGTCCATTACAACGACTATGCGGCGCAGCTACAGGGAGCGCAGATTGCCTACGACGTGGGCATCCAGCGCACCAGCTGGGGCCTTCATTCGCTGACCAACTGGATAGGAGATGCCGGCACTATCAAAGAGGTTTTCGGCCAGTACCGGGCCCATGTGTACCTGGGCGATGTGGTCCGCTTAGGCGGACGCGTGGTCTCCAAGGAAATCAACGCTCAGGGTGAGCATGTGGTGTCCCTGCTCACTTGGGCACACAACCAGCGTGAGCAAAACGTCATGCCGGGCAAGGCAGTCATCGCACTGCCCGTGCGCAGCGGCGGCCGGACTGAGTGAAGGTGATTCAGAACATGAACGTGACAGCGTCCCCCTCCCTATGGGGCGATCAGATCGCCACCGAAGTCGTCAACGGGGTTTCCTACCGGATGTACGTCGAGCGTCCGCGCCGAGTTGAGTCGATCCTCGCGCTTGCTAGCCGGTGGGGCGAGCGCTCCCACCTGGTTCAGGGTGATCAGGTTATTCGGTTCGCCGAATTACGACCGGCTGTTGCCAACAAAGCGGTTCAACTGGCGCGAGCCGGTGTGAAGCGCGGTGATCACGTGTTTGTTCTGGGCTGGAACAGTCCGGAATGGGTGGTGAATTTTTGGGCCTGCTTAAGTGCTGGCGCCGTACCGGTACTTGGAAATACCTGGTGGAGCGCGAGTGAGTTGGCTAATGGGCTCAACTTGCTCAAGCCGGCTTTGGTCCTTGCTGACCCACATGCTGTCGCCAAAATGCCGCCAGGCGTGCGCTGCGGTCTCTGGGCAATCGACACCACCACAGACGATGCCGCCCTGCAGGCGCTCGATTTCACTCCCTCCCAGGACGAGGAAGCCACCGCACTCATCATCTTCACCTCCGGCACTTCAGGGCAGCCCAAGGCCGTCGTCCTGTCGCATCGTGCGGTGCTGGCCCGCCTGCACATGACCCTGCAGGTCACGCGCAAGCTGCCACATCAGGTGGACCTGTCGGCTCATGATGTGGCCCTGATCACCGGACCGCTCTTTCATGTGGGACAGATGCAGACGCTGCTGCGCGCCCTGGTGGTTGGCGACACCTTGGTGCTGACCGCAGGGCGCTTCAACCCTGCCGATGTTCTGGCGCTGATCGAACGCCACCGGATCAACCGCTGGACCGCCGTCCCCACTATGGTCTCGCGTTTACTCGACCACCCCGATGTGACGCGCCGTGACGTGAGCAGCCTGAAGTCGATCAGCATCGGGGGGGCGCCCGTCCACGCCGAATTGATGCAGCGCATGCGTACCAGCCTGCCCAGCGTCAATCCGCGCATTCCGACCGGCTATGGCCTAACCGAGAACGGCGGCCAGGCCACTGGCTCGGCCGGCTCCGACAAGGTCGAACTTCTGGGCTCGACTGGAAAGCCCATGCCCTTGGTGGAGATTCGTTTCCTTTCGCATCCGGGCCTGCCGGACGGAGAGATCTTGCTGCGTGCCCCGACCCAGATGTCGGGGTACTTTGGCATCGATGACTCGCCAATCGATGCGCAGGGATGGCTGCGGACCGGTGACCTCGGGCGCCTTGATGATCTTGGCAATCTGTGGATCACGGGACGCAGCAAGGACATGATCATCCGCGGCGGTGAAAATATCTCGCCCGCCGCCATCGAAGCGGCTCTGGTTGCTATCCCGGGCGTGCGGGAGGCCGTGGTGTTTGGCGTGCCGCATGCCGATCTCGGTGAAGAGGTGATGACCGTGGTGGTGGCCAACGCAAGTCTGACCGTAGACGAGCTCAAGGCCCAACTCAAGGGCCGGGTCGCATCCTTCGCCATTCCAAGCCGATGGCGTATCCAGACTGAGCCACTTCCCACGAATCCCGCAGGGAAAGTGGACAAGCCCGCTATCCGAGCCCACATATTGACCCAGTCCGAGCTCGCTTGAGGGCGCCTTTTCACCATGACCACCATGACCCCCTTCCAACATGTGACGCCGCCACTTCGGCTGTTTTACGGGCCTGATAGCCTCCAGGCGCTCGGCAAGGAGTTAGATCGCTTGGGCAGCCAGCGCGCCGTCGTCTTTTGTGGCCGATGGGCGGCCGGTCCAATGCTGGAGTCCGTTCGCGCCAGCATGGGGGACCGCTGCGCCGCGGTATTCGACGGCGTCGTCGCCCATAGCCCCGTGAATTCCGTCGCCGCGGCTGCACAGTTGCTTAAGCAGGCCCACGCGGATGCCGCAGTCGCCTTGGGCGGCGGGTCCGCTATCGTCACCGCCCGCGCTGCCAGCATTCTGGCGGCGGAAGGTAAGGTCGTGCGCGAGCTTTGCACGGTCACTCAGGCCGATGGCTCGCTCAAAAGCCCCAAGCTGATGGCACCCAAGCTGCCGCAGATCATCATTCCCACCACGCCGACCACGGCTATGGTGAAGGCGGGCAGTGCGGTGTTCGACCCAGAGGCAGGCGAGCGCCTGGCGATGTTTGACCCCAAGACTCGTGCGCAATCGATCTTCATCGAGCCGGCCATGCTGTCATCGGCGCCGAGGGCACTGGTTACCAGTGCCAGCGTCAATACCTATGCAACGGTTTTCGAGGGTTTGATGTCCCGCACGGGCAACCCACTGGCCGATGGCATGTTGATGCATTCGGCCCGGCTGCTGGCCCGCCATCTCGCTGCTCCCTCCACCCACGACGACTCCGTGGTGCGGGGCGAACTTGTGCTGGCCGGCATTCTGTGCGGACAAGGCACTGACCATACCGGTGCTGGCGTCACGACCGTGATCGGGCATGCAATCGGTGCGCAGCATGGCGTTGAACACGGTCTGGTCAATGCGGTGATGCTGCCGCATGTTCTGCGGTTTAACGCAGCGCATGCAAAGCCAGGTTTAGCCAAGGTGGGCGCTGCGCTGGGCCTGCATCAGACGGAGGACGACGTCTTGCTGGAGGCGCTAGTGCACAGCGTTCGTAGCACGTTTGATGCGCTTGGTTTGCCCAAGCGGCTACGAGACCTTGGGGTCAGCCGCGAGGCGTTGCCGGCAATTGCGCGCCACTCTATGGGTGACTGGTTCCTGCGTGGCAATCCGAAGCGTATCGAGAATGCCGCCGAAATTTCCCAACTGCTCGAGTTAGCGTGGTGATCACATGATTGAACACACACAAATCTACATCGACGGCCAGTGGATCGAATCGGCTGGTCGGCAGAACTTGACAGTGACCAATCCAGTAACCGAACAGCCTATTGCCACCGTCCCGCGCGGCACCGCTGAGGATGTCGACCGAGCTGCGCAGGCGGCGGCTCGCGCCTTTCCTGCCTGGTCGCGCACGAGCGTCGAGCAACGCGCCGACATCTTCCGGCAACTGGCGCGCCTCACCGAGGCGCAGGCGCAGGAAATCACCCGCACGATTGTGACGGAGGTCGGCTACCCTTTCGCTGCGGCCCATCGCGGCCAGACTCTCGGCGCTGTCGAGGAACTAGATCTCATCGCTGAGAATCTGGATGAAATCGCCTGGGACGAACGCATGGGAACGGCCTTGGTACGGCGCATCCCATCGGGGGTCGTGGCGGCGATCACCGCCTGGAATGCCCCTCTACGCTCCATCATCTCCAAGGCAGCCGCGGCGATTGCTGCCGGCTGCACCGTGGTGCTCAAACCCTCTGAAGTAGCTCCTCTCACCGGTTTCATGTTTGCTCGGCTGTGCGCCGAGGCGGGCCTTCCGCCTGGTGTCCTCAACTTGGTGTCTGGCACGGGGCCCGAGGTCGGCGAAGCAATGGCGGGACACCCTCTGGTCGACATGGTTTCCTTGACGGGGTCGGTCCGTGCAGGCCGGCGGGTCATGGAAGTGGGGGCACAGACCATCAAGCGTATGCATCTGGAGTTGGGCGGGAAGTCGGCCAACATCATCTTCGCGGACGTTGACCTAGAGCGTGCGGTCAACGACGGGATTGAGGATGCGATGCGCAACACTGGGCAGGCCTGCGGGGGCCTCACGCGGATGCTGGTCCAGCGCGCGCGCCTGAAGGAGGCCGAAGAATTGGCTGTGCATCGAGCACGGGCCTACAGGTTGGGAGATCCTTTTGACGAGCGCACCACCTTGGGGCCTGTCGTTAGTGCAGCGGCCCGTGATCGCGTGCGTGGCTATATCGAAAGCGGCCAACAGCAGGGCGTTCGGATGCTCACGGGTGGACCGGAGTCCCCTGCGGGCCTGTCGCACGGCTTTTTCGTCCAACCCACAGTTTTCTCAGGCGACAACCACAGTCGGATCGCGCGTGAAGAAATCTTCGGACCAGTTGTCGTTTTGATTCCCTTCGAGGATGAGGCCGATGCAGTGCAGATTGCCAACGATTGCGTCTACGGGCTAGGAGGGGCCGTTTGGTCGGCAGACCCGATCCACGCCCGGTCCGTTGCCAGTCAGCTGCGCACAGGACGCGTGCGTATCAACGGAGCAGCGCTGGACAAGCGCGGCACCCATGGCGGCTTCAAACTCTCTGGAGTCGGCCGCGAATGGGGTCGTATCGGCATCGAAGAATTCCTCGAATACCAATCGGTCATCGGCTGATACTGGCATTCAATTTATTTTCCGTTCCCGTTCCCCACCTCATAGGAGACAAGCACCATGAAAACCAGAACCTTCCTCAAGACGCTGGGCCTCGCTGCCGCCATGCCCTCCACGACCCTGTGGGCGCAATCTGGATCCGGTCGAACGATTCGGGTCATTGTTCCGCTGCCTGCCGGTTCGTCGAATGACACCTCGACCCGTGTGCAAGCGCCCTTCATCTCGCAGTTGATGGGGCAGCCGGTCGTGATCGACAACAAAGCCGGTGGCGGTGGCGTCATCGGTTCGATGGAGGTTGTCCGCGCTGCACCAGATGGCCTCACCTTGATGGCGGGTTCCCTGTCGCCCCTGGCGATCAACATGGCCTTGGTCAAGAACATGACCTATGACCCGCGCCGTGACTTCACCGCAATTGCTGGATCCACACTCACCAATCACGTGATGGTGGTGCGCGCGGATTCGCCGATCAAGACCTTTGCCGATTTCATCGCCTACGCCAAGCAGCGACCCGGCAAGGTCAGCATCGGGTATTCGACCTCGCTGGTGCAGATGCAAATCGCTTCGATCAACAAATTGGCTGGCGTCGAGCTGTTGCCCGTTCCGTACAAAGGCGCTCCGGCAACTGTGACCGACGTGCTCGGCGGTGTGATCGATGCAACGATGGCCAACCCCGGGCCCACCATTGAAATGGCCAAAGCCGGTCGCCTGCGCGTGCTGGGTGTGACTTCGCTGAAGCGAAATGCCATCACACCGGAATGGCCGGCTATTTCCGAGACACTTCCCGGCTTCGATTTTGGTGCGTGGAACGCGTGGGTCGGCCCCGCAGGAATGCCGCGTGACCTGGTGAACCGCCTAAGCGCCTCCATTGGCGCTGCCCTGCGCCGGCCAGAGGTGGTGCAGCAGCTGGCCCTGGAAGCCACCACACCTTTGGTGATGGGGCCAGACGAGACCAAGGCTTTCATCGAGGCTGAAGTCGTGAAGTACATCCGTCTTGCCAAGGAGGCCGGCATCCAGCCGGAATGAGGTTGGAGGGCGGGGCACCTGTCGGCACCCCGCCGTTCCGTACACTGGGCTTCGCCATCGCGCCATGATCACCGTCAATGCCCGTTGCACATGTGGCCCGCAGGACTCCTTCCAGGCCACCACTATCGAACGTCGCGATCCGCGTCCGAACGACATCGTCATCGACATTGCCTACGCTGGTATCTGCCACTCGGATGTCGAGCACGCTCGCAGCATTCGTGGCAAGACCCTGTACCCCCTTGTGCCAGGTCATGAGGTTGCGGGCATCGTCTCAGCGGTGGGCAAATCGGTCACCCGCTTCCGGGTTGGCGATCGTGTCGGCGTAGGCAATATGGTGGATTCCTGCGGCATCTGTACAAGCTGCGGTGCAGGCCTTGAGCAGTACTGCGCGAAACGGGTTCTCGCCTACAACGCGGTCGATCTAGACGGTGAGCGAGTGTACGGTGGCTACAGCGAGAAAACTGTGGTCGATGAGCGCTTCGTCGTTCGGATACCGGACGCTATTCCCCTGCCCAAGGCTGCCCCCCTTCTATGCGCTGGCATCACCATGTATTCGCCGCTGCGGCATTGGGATGTGAGGTCCGGCATGCGAGTTGGCATTCTTGGGTTCGGCGGCCTGGGCCATGTCGGCGTACAGATGGCCAGTGCCATGGGGGCGTACACCACCGTGATGGACCTGTCCCCAGCCAAGCGCGCTGACGCCATGCGCTTGGGGGCAGATGCCTATGTGGTGGCCAGTGAGCCGCAGGCCCTTGATCGGCTCAAGAACTCTCTGGACATGATCATTTCCACGGTGTCACTGGAGGACCTTGATCCTTACATCGAATTACTTGGATTGGACGGCACGTTCGTGAACCTGGCGATTCCCGCCGAACAAATACGGGTGTCCGCGGCCCGGATTCTGGCGAACCGACGGTCCATCGCGGGCACCCGCAGCGGTGGCATTGCACAGACTCAGGAAATGCTCGATTTTTGTGCGATGCATGGAATCGCTGCCGAGGTAGAGATCATCCACGCCGATGACATCGACGCGGCCTATCGCCGACTGCTTGCGGGCGACGTGAGGTTTCGGTTTGTCATCGACAATTCCACTCTCGTGAAAGCCTGATACCCCATGTCTAATTTCCTGGTTTACGAGCAGACGGGTCCCATCGTCACATTGACCATGAATGAACCCGATAAACGCAACCCGCTTTCCGGCAATACATCCACAAGTGATTTCGTGGTCGCTGCCGACCGAATACATGATGACCCGAGCGTGCGCTGCGTAATCCTGACCGGCGCCGGGCCATCGTTCAGTGCTGGGGGGGACATCCGGGTGATGCAACAGCAAGCGTCGCCCGACGCAAAGCTGATGCAGTTGCGCGAGTTCTACCGTCGTGGCATCCAGCGTATGGCCAAGGCTTTGTTCGACCTGGAGGTCCCGGTGATTGCCGCCATCAACGGCCATGCCATGGGTGCTGGCCTGGATCTGGCATGCGTGTGTGACATTCGAGTTGCCAGCGAAAAGGCCAAGTTGGCATCGAGTTTCATCAAGGTAGGCATCGTGCCCGGAGACGGCGGAGCCTGGCTTTTGCCGCGTCTGATCGGACCGTCCCGTGCCACCGAACTCATGCTTACGGGGCGGGTGATTGACGCCCAGCAGGCGCTTGCCTGGGGCCTGGTGTCGCATGTGGTGCCGCACGAAGAGCTTTTGTCCTTCGCCCGCGAATTGGCACAAGAGATTGCGCAGCACGCTGCGCACAGCGTGCGTCTGACCAAGCGACTGATTCGTGAAGGCAACCGAGCCTCATTCGACACCGTGATGGAGCTTTCCGCTGCATTTCAGGCGGTGAGCCACAAGACGGCCGACCATGCCGAGGCAGTCAACGCATTTCTTGAAAAACGCGCACCACGATTTACGGGGTGATACCGGCTTCGAAACCGATCATTGCGGCGGTGGGAGCCCTTATTCGGCGAGGCATAATCGCTCTCCGAAATCATGCTTGTTGACCTCGTCCAACTCCGAACCTTCGTGGTTGTCGCCGAAGAGCGGCACCTGACTCGCGCGGCGGAGCGTCTTTTCATCAGTCAGTCTGCGGCCAGCGCCCATATCCGCGCGCTTGAGGATCGCTTGGAGAACAAGCTTTTTGTTCGCACCAACCGCAGCCTTGAGCTGACCCGAGCCGGCCAGATGCTTGCGCGCAAGGCCCGGGTGCTGTTGAACGAAGAGGCGCTCTTTGCTTCGTTCGCCCGTGAATTGCGCGGCAAGATCGAAGGCAAACTTGTGGTCGCCAGCAGCAGTGAAACAGGTACTGGCATTGGTGAAATGATGGCGGCGCTGCGCAAGCAGCATCCTTTGGTCGCCGTGGAATTGATCGCGCGTGCGTCGGCCGCGACTCATCAGGGACTGATTCGAGGTGAGTTTGATATCGGCATCATGCTCAGTAACTCGCCCGATGATGGCCTCTACCACTACAAGCTCACTGAAGTTGCCTACCGTGCCGCGGGCCCGATCGCCTGGAAAGAAACGATCGAAAACGGCGACTGGAGCGATCTGGCGGCTCTGCCCTGGTTGACTCCGAGCACCAGTTCCGCTCATTCCTCCATGCTGGGCCGCTTGTTTGGCGACAAGGGCCTCGAACTCAATAGCGTCATCCGATTCGACAACTCTTGGCTAGGTCGCTACTCCCTGCAGGCCGGTGCTGGAATGATGCTGCTGCGCGAGGAACACGCCCGACAAGGTGCACGGGATGGCTATCTTGCCGTGTCACCCATTGCGCATACAACGATTGCACTGACCATCGCTCACCAATCCGGTCGAAGGGATGATCCACTGATCCTGGCTTTTCTGGAGGCGGCGAGGGTTCCTTGGCCAGAGATGATGCTGGTTTCCAAGAGCGCCGAGAAGCGCTCACCGCAACCGGGTCCAGAAAGCGCTTCCGACTAGGCCCGTCGGTAGCGATCCAGCATTTTATTGTCCTGCCCCAAGGCCGGCGCGGGCTTGGCGGGGCACCACTGCCCATCAAACTTGATAGGGATACGAACGGCCTTAATGCTGCCGACGTCCCCCGGATACTCGACATCGATGATCGAGCCTGAGCCGTTTTCGATCTCCATTTCGAGTGCCTCACCAAGGCTTCGGACGACACCGCAAGGTATGCCTGCCACGCCCAGTCGACGCACGATCTCCTCGGCCGTGAAATGGGAGAACACCTCGGTGAGCAGGGTGTCGCATTCAACCCGATGGGCGACACGAGATTTGGCAGTGACGAAGCGTGCGTCGTTTGCCAAATCAGGGCGGTCCATCGCATCGACGATTTTTTTCCATGAACTGTCGCTGAAGGTAGACAGCAACACACTGCCATCCGAACCGGGAAATTGACCATACGGCACAACGCCAGGGTGACGTGAACCCATGCGCTTGGGTGATTCACCCGTCACAAAATAGCGAGTCGCGTTGTAGACCGAAAGCGAGAGCAGGGAGCTCATCATGTTCACTTCGACAAGCCCGCCTTTGCCAGTCATAGAACGGCGCAAAAGGGCTGCCAGAATGCCCTGCACAACAAACATGCCGGAGGTGAGGTCAGCCACTGGCAAGCCGAGCTTGCTGGGAGGCAAGTCACTCTCACCATTGAGGCTCATGACGCCAGACTCCGCCTGAATAATCAAGTCGAAAGCGGCTCTGCGACTGTCGGGGCCGGTATCTCCGAAACCCGAAATCGAGCCGTAAACCAGGCGAGGATTGATCTTGGAAAGATCGCTATACCCAAGGCCCAGCCGTTCGGCCACGCCAGTCCGGAAGTTTTGGATAAAGACGTCACAGTCGGCGACCATGGCTTGCACCAGGTTGCGCCCTTCGTCCGACTTGAGGTCCAACTCCACCGACGATTTGCTGCGATTGATTGTCGAGTGATAGAAGCTTACGTCCCCTTGCATCGGTGCAATATGGCGAGTGTCGTCACCGACATCAGGCGTCTCGACCTTGATGACTTCCGCCCCCATTTCAGCAAGCAGCAGCGTCGCATAGGGTCCGGAGAGGTATCGCGTCAGATCCAGTACGCGGATACCCTGCAATGGCAGGTCCGCCGCCTCTTGTTTTTCGGGGTTTGTTGGCTCTGTGTGTGCAGCGCCCTGGCGCTGCTGCCCAGACGCCGGCTGCTTGGTTGAAGTGTCCATGGTGCGGGTCATGCTCGTGTCGAAATTTTCGTAAGCGGTCACGAAAATGAGGGGGATGAAATCGTCTCAGGCCGCGCATGTATCGTCCATGGAAATTTTCTATACGCGGTCATTTCGGAAACGAATGACGAGTTTGCGCAGTTGCCGGTCATACGGGGAAATTCAGTTCAAGGCGGACGCGATCTCGCGTCCGACGTCTTCCAAGCAAGCAATTCCGAGGCATTTCTGGCGCAGCAACTCCACCTGGGGCGCGGAAAGCGCCAGGCTGGCTTGCGAACGATATTTCGTATCTAGATCGTCATCGGACGTCGGGCGCATCTGGCTGCCTCGCGCATGGAGGACCTGCGCCCTCAATTGGCGTCCATCGGCGAGCGTGACCTCGACTTCGGCGCCCTCGTTACCAATACCTAAGTCGGTCACAACCTGGATCTTTGCCCGCAAGGCAGCGATCACCGGGTCGACGATGCAGTCAGGGAACATCTCCGAGACGCCGGCACGGCCGCGCACCAAGGCTGCTGCGGCCCAGTGGTGGAGGCTGTTGAGTGATTGCAAGGTGGTAGCGGGTTCGCGAATTCCGCACAGAGCCAGCGCGCGGGGGTTCACCCGCAGCGTGACATGTTGCGGCACAACACCCGCGCCATATTGAGCCTGCAGTTCCAGGCAGGCATCGAGGGTCGGATGGATCACGATGCCGCAGGGGTAGGGCTTGTAGGCGTTTTGGAGCATCTCATGGTGCACTCCAAGTTCGTTGACGGCAAGGCTCTGGTCTGCGCCGGACGAAAAGACGTCGAAGAAACCCATGCTCGCTTCCATCGCACACTCATGGCCGGTGAATCCTTTCTCGGCGAGTAGCGCGGCCCAGACGCCACTGCGAGCGGCATGACCTGGGCGGAAATGCGCAGTCATTGTGCCCTGTGTCGCACGGAAACCACCTGCTTGCGACGCTGCGATGCTGATCGCCCAGTTCAGACGCTGTTCGTCTAGGCGCAGGAGCCTGCCAACTGCCAATGCAACCCCAATAGGTGCGGTGAGGCCGGTGACGTAAAAGCCCTGGTTGAACTTGGACGGCGGCAGGACGATGGCCTGGCTCAAACGGCAAGTGATTTCGATGCCCAAGGCCACGGCAGTCAGAAAGTCCTCGCCTGACACCGTTCGCTTCTCACTGAAGGCGAAGAGCGCAGAGCAGACTGGGCTGCTGGGGTGTGCCACGGTGGACAGGTGGGCATCGTCAAACCCCAGCACGCTCGAGGCGATGGCGTTGACCATGGCGGCGCTTGCGATATCGGTGCGTTCGGAGTGTCCGATAAGGGTGGCTTGCGCCTGCCCCCCGAGCTCAAGAGCCGCTTGGATCGCGAGTTGAACCGCCTGTTCGCGGCAACCACCCAGGGCACACCCCATCCAGTTGAGGAAGGCACGTGCGGCTTCACGCTGCACATGGGGAGGCAGTGCTTCATAGCACGTTTGCGCCGCGTAGCGGGCAAAGATGCCGGTGATGGCTTGGGGTTGGATTTGAGCGGTCAATCGAGCCCCTTGGCGGCAAGGAAGCCTTGCATCACGTCTGCGACTGCCAGGTTGTTGAGGTCGGAGAACGGGAAGTGGGTGTTGCCATGAAGGCCCAGGTCGGGGAGGAGGGTGAGCGTAACGTCACCGCCATGCCGATTCACCACCTCCGCCCAGCGCCGCGCCATGGCCAGCCGCACACGCCATTGATCTAGACCGCGGTGCGGTGTCGGCTGCTCGGGGATGTTGTCCCCGTAGTAGAGGACGATGGGCACCCGAGTGAGCTTGATGAAGTCGGACATCGGGACGCCCACGGCGCCAAAGGGACCCGAGGCGCTGGGCAGCGGCTGTGGCACCTCGCCTTGCGGAAAGGGGAAGTTGCTGCCTGGCTCGTAGGACACGATGGCGCGCACCTGGGCGCTCTTGATCGCGGTGAACCAGCCCACGCCACCGCCTTGCGAATGGCTCACCAGCACCGCAGGCCCGATTTTGTCGAAAAGGGCCGCCATCGCATCGGAGACCACCTGCACGTCAAAGGGCCCGGTGTCGGGCGTAATTTGGCGGAAGAACTGTTCGAGTACCGCCGGGCCCTGGTCGAACTGCACACCGGGGAAGTAGACAGGCCATTTGCCGATCCGGAAGGCGTCAAACCAGAACTGGTCCTCTGTCTTAGGCTGGATAAGGGTGGGCAAGGTGCCGCGGCCAGCCCCGCCTCGGCGCGGCGAATCGACAAGGTAGGTAGCAAAGCGGCGGCGCAGGAAGATGTTCTGGAAGCCCTCGCGGCCGTCGGGCGTGGTCTGCCAAGTCTTGGAGAACTGGGAGTTGCCATGTACGAAGACCAGGGGCGCGCCGCGGACATCGGCAGGCACTTGGTAGCTCACGAAGGCATGGTCGCCATGCAGGGTCTGGCCCTCGGGCCCGGCGCGCGTAGAGTCGTAATTGCCCGGGTGGCGCAGCACCGAACCGCCCACCGTAAAACTGCCCTGGTTCTGGATCACCAGCGGGGCCAGTTGCGGGACAGGCGAACTGTTCGGCGCAGACGCATTGCGACTGGCTTGCGCCCGCAGGTTATCACGCAGGTCGACCACCGCATCGGCGCGCACCACCGTCGTGCCGTCGGCCAAGCGGATGGTCAATTCGACAGTCGCCAGGCCCTCCTCGATCGCCACCACCTGGCCCCGGCAGGTCGCCACGGCATAGACAGGAGTCATCGCCACGAAGCGGGCCTGGTAGGAGCGGATTCGCTCCTGCGGCACCCAGTTCGTGAGCAGACGGCTCAAGTAGGCCATCATCAGCATGCCGTGCGCGATCACATCGGAGCGGCCCTTGGCCTTGGCCGCGTCGATGTCGATGTGCGTGGGCTGATGGTCGCCCGATGCGCCAGCGAACAGCGCCAGGGTCTTGCGCGTGATGGGGTCGGTCTGCAGGGGCGGCAGTTCCATACCAACGAATACCGATTGAAGCGTCATTGGTTCGCCTCCGGATGGCGCAGGGCGATGGTGCTCAGGACCACCGAGAGAACCTGCGGCCCGCGCTTGACCTCGGTCTGCTTGACCACGAACTCCAGCGCACCGTTTTTCTTTGTGTAGACGTCAATGATGCGGCGCTCGAACACTAGACTATCGCCGGCAAATGCCATGGCGTGGTAGGTGAACGATTGCTCGGCGTGCGTTGTCTTGGTCAGGTCGGCACCCAGGGCTGCGAGCCAACCCATGGGGTTGGGTAGTTCAAGCTCTAGGGAGTGGCCAAGAAAGGTTGGGGGAACCACCAGGTCCCGGTAGCCGGCGCGCCGGGCGGCGTCGACGTCGAAATAGATTGGATCCGTGAGTCCGATGGTGCGAGCGAAAAAACGCAGCCGACCGCGCTCGACCTCCACCAGCATCGGAGCGATATCCAGTTCCAGCGCCTTCTCACGATCGATGTACATCAGTGCAACCCCTGTTTCCAATCATCGCAGCCACTATCTGAGGCAGTCGTAGAAAGCCTTGTAGTACTGACCGTTAAGCGAATTCTTGCCACTTTGGCATTGGTTCATGGTGTAGGTGTATGTGATGTGCCGCTCCACGTCCGCAATCGCCAGCGAGCCTCCACTTCCGTACCAGAAGCAAGTCTTCTTTCCAGGGCGTAGAAAGGGAAGCGGTCCGCGGCTGTTGTCGGTTTCGGAGGCCAGGGCATAGCCAATACCCCAGCGAATCGGGCGCATGTAGTAGGCGTCGATGCCATGGGCCTGCTCTCGGAACACCTGATCGATCACCTCTTGCGACAGCAGCTGCACCCCCTGGCTCACTCCGCCCAGGCACAAGGCCGAAATGATCTTGTTCAGTCCTGCGGCATTGGCATGACCGCTGCTACCACCAAAGTCGGTTTTGCGCCATTCGGGGGAATTGAACAAGACGAGCGGATCACGCTTCATGCCCGAAAAAGACCCCTGACGTGTGCGCGCCGAAAGTGCGCGTTCTATGGCCAGACCGTCGTCCGAGGAGGCTGTGGCGGCCTGCACCTGGCCAGAGGGCTTCTCCGGCGCAGGGTAAATCGTCGCCACACGTGCCAGAAGCGCCTCGTCGGTCAGACCGAGATAAAAGGAAGCATCCAGAGGGCCGGTGATCTCTCGGGCGATGAACTGACTGAGAGTGATCCCGGTTACGCGTCGCACCAGTTCCGCGTTGAGGTGGCCGAAGCTGCTGGCGTGATACGAGCCTCGTGTGCCGGGTGTCCACCAGGGGGCTTGGGCGGCAAGGCGTGCAGTCGAGGTCGGCACGTCCATCGCCTCGGCCATGCTGAAAGGGGGCTCCCACGCCGGCAGACCTGAGGTGTGCCCGAGAAGGTGGCGCACCAGCACCTGCTCCTTACCGTTTTGGGCAAACTCCGGCCAGTAACGTGCGACCGGCGCATTCAGGTCAATCTGCCCTCGGTCCACCAGCATCAACACGGCCAGGCTGGTGACAGTCTTGCTCGCCGAGAACACTGCGACGATGGTGTCTTCGCTCCACGGGGCCGTGTGCTCCAGGTCGCGCCATCCACCCCACAGGTCGATGACGTTTTCACCGTCGATGTTCACGCACAGGCTAGCGCCGATGTCTCCGCCCGTCGTCAGGCCTTGGACCATCGCGTCCTGCACGCGGGCGAACTTGGCGTCGCAGTGACCGTTCAATTCGACCATGGTCACCCAGCCCTCAAACTGCCTTCTTCGCCGGCACAGGCTTGGCCGGCGGCTGGCTGATGACGCCTTTTTGGCGCAAGGCGTCGATCTGCTCGGGCGTGTAATGGAGCAGGGCAGTCAGTACCGCATCGGTGTGTTCTCCCAGCAGCGGGCCGACATGGCGTACCGTGCCCTTGAAGCCAGAGAAGCGGCCAGCCGGTGCGGCCATGCGGATCGGTTTGCCGCTTTCGGGTTCGTCGACGGTAATGATTGACTCTCGTGCCTGGATATGGGGGTCGTTGACAATTTCGGCGGGGGAGTAGATCGGCCCAATGGCCAGACCGGCGCTGCCGCATATTTCAAGGAGTTCGCGAAGCTCATGGCTCTGCGTCCATGCGTTCACCTGTGCCTCGAGTGGCTCGCGTTCAGCTACGCGGGCGTTGTTGTTGTTGTCATAACGGGCGAGCGTGGGATCACCCATCACCCCCCTCAGCTGTCGCCACAGTTTCTCGGTGGAGCAGGCGAGGATGACGAACATGCCTTCTTTAGTCTGGAACAGGCCATGCGGCGCCCAGCGTGGGCTGGCATTTCCCAAGCGCTCCAGCCGCGAGCCAGTTTCGTCATAGGTGATGATCTGATCTTCGATCATGCTCATGACAGGCTCATACAAACCGAGGTCGATCATCTGCGGCTCGCCAGTGATATCTCGTTGCCGCAGTGCCAGCATCAGGGCAAAGGCGCCGTAGATGCCAGCAATGCCATCGCCGAGCATGGCGTAGCCGCTTTGCACCGGAGGCTGTCCCGGAAAGCCAGTACGGTTGGTGAGGCCCGCGAAGGCCTCCGCGACGCGGGCAAAGCCGGGGCGCTGGGCATATGGGCCGGCGCCAAAGGCGGTGAGGTGATAGAAGATGATGTCTCGCTTGCACTGAACCAGATCTTCAAACTCGAGCCCCCACTTCTTCAGCGCGTCCGGACGGTAATTCATGATGACCACATCGGCCTGCGCCACCAGCTGCTTGAAAACGTCGATGCCGTCCTGGGTGTTTAAGTCGAGCGTGACGCTTTGCCGGTTACGGGCAATGACCTTCCACCACAAAGACACATCCCCTCTAAAGGGACCGATCTCGCGCATGTGATCGCCACTGGGTTGCTCGATCTTGATGACTTCGGCGCCGTACTCCGAAAACAAGGAAGCCGCATAAGGTGCAGCGAGGAAGGTGGCTGCATCGAGGATGCGAATGCCAGAGAGCGGCGGTGTGGCAGGCATATCTATCTTTCAATGGCAAGGGGAGGGCAGTCCACCTCTCGCGTGGCGTCGGAGACGCAGGGTACCTAGCGCAGGTTCGCCGGCCGCTTGTTGGCGTCCATCAGCGTGACGCTGATGCCCCCATCGACCAGAATTTCCTGTGCGTTGATGAAGTCTGACCGGTCGCTGGCCAAGAAAGCGATGGTGTTGGCCAAGTCCTCCGGCTTACCCACCCGGCCGGCAGGGTGAGCGCGCGCGCGCGTCGCGGCAACCACCGGATCGCTGTAGACCACTTCCGAAGCAGGGGTGCGGATCTGCCCTGGCGAGACGACGTTACTGCGTATGCGATGAGGGGCAAGCTCGATGGCCAGGGTATTTGAGAGCGTGATCATGGCCGCCTTGCTGGCGCAATACGGGCCGCTGCCACCCTGGGGAAAGTGAGCAATGAGGGATGCGATATGAATCAGGCTGCCGCCTTGGCCTGCGGCCATCATTTGCGCCGCAAAGGCCTTGGTACATACCAAAGCCCCGGTGAGGTTGACCCTCAGCACCCGGTTCCAAGCCTCCAGGCTGATTTCCATCAGCGGCTCGCGGTGGCGTATGGCGGCGTTGTTCACCAGGACCTGGCAGGCGCCATAGGCCTGGTTGACACGCTCGGCCGCCGCAAGCACGCTGTCTGGCTCGGCGATGTCGGCACACAAGGCGAGGGCTTGCCCGCCAGCCTGCTCGATCTCGGCCACGACTGCTGCCGCTGCATCCGCGTGGCGGTCCAGGACGGCCACCCGCGCGCCAGCGCGTGCGAGCTCCCGCGCTGTCTCGGCACCGATGCCACTTCCGGCACCCGTGACCACACAAACGCGGCCACGAAGGCCGAGCCAATCGGCTGCCGCAGGGGCGTTCTCTGGGCTCATGCAGTAGCTGGGGCGGGCATGGCGACCATGGCGTTCACCAGCGCGCGCACGTCGGGCAGCGCATCGAGCCGGTCCACGAGGGAGGTGACGTTGGCGGCCATGCCTGCAGGCAGGGGGCGGCCGCTGTAGGCGATGCAGTCGTCCAGCTTGGCGGCGAAGTCGGCCTTATCCATCACATGCGGGTTGTCCACTCGGTGCTCGAGATGCTGGCCATCGGTGGTTTCGATGCGGATGATGACCGGGCAGATCCGTGCTCGCCAGCCTTTTTCGATTCCTTCATCGACGGCGCCATCGACCTTGGCAGCCAGCGCAAGGACTTCCGGGCGGGCTACGCCCGCTGCGGTGAAGTCGGACAGACCGACACGGCCATGCGCCAAGGCGGCAGCGACCACATAGGGGATGCTGAACTGACCGTCAATGGGTGTGCGGGGCGCCTTCTTGGTTTCGACGGGGGTACAGCCCGCCGAGTAGGTGTGCTCGTTGAAGCTCATTTCCACTCGACGGATTTGCTCGGGCGCGAGATTCCATTTGCGGCGTGCGGCCAGCGCAGCATCGATGGGCACGTGCATCGGGCGCATGCAGGGGTAGGGTTTGAACGACAGGTTCTCGTGCTCAAACTGCGTGCCCAGCCCTGCGGTGACAACCTCGGCCTTGTATCGGTCACGCAGGTAGACGCGGTAGAAACCATCCACGCCCTGGAAGGTGTTCTGGGTGCCTCGGATACCCTTGCGCGCCATCTGCACGGCGAGCACGGCGGCCTTTGCGGCGAAGCCGGGCTGCATGCGCTTGGTGAGCGCCGAGTCCCGAATCACCTGGTAGTTGCCGGAGGTCTGGCTGTAGGCGATTCCCAGCGCGTCGACCATCTGGCCCGGTGTGAGGCCAATGACCCGGCCCGCGGCGACTGTCGCGCCGAAGGTGCCGAGCAACTGCGTGAAGATATAGCCGCTCTCTACGATGCCAATGGTGCTGGCCAGACCGAGGCGGCAAACCACGTCGAGACCTGCGGTCATGCCAGCCACCAGGTCGGCGCCACTCACCTCGCCACTTAATTCCGCCGCCGCCATGGCGGCGGGAATGACGGTGACGCCGGCATGCAGCATGGCGACGTCGTGGGTATCGTCGAAATCGTTGGCATGCGCCATCGTCGCATTGACCCATGCGGCGTCATGCGCTGTGACCCGCCGACCGTGCACCAGCACGGTGGCTTGTCCATTTCCCCCCCATTCCCCGAACAAGTCGAGCATCTCGCCCACGCCCGGTGCCGAGGCGCCGGCGATCGTGGTGGCCAAGGTGTCGATGAGGTCCTTCTTGGTCGCGGCGATAGCAGAGGCCGGGATGTCACGCAGCTGCAGTGGCGCCGCGTACTCGGCAATGTCAAAGGCGATATCTCGAGACACTGGGGGGTCCTTTCCTGTTGCGAGCCGCCCGTTACTGGGGCTCGAGCTTGAACTTCTTGTAGTCCTCGCGGGTGATCGCTTCGACCGTGCGCATGGAGGCGAAGTACTTCACATGGTCACCTTCATAGGGCGCTTGGCCGGCCTTGCGGAGCGCCGCGATGAAATCGGGGTCTTTGAGGGTATCAGCCATGGCCTTGCGCAGCTTGTCCAGGATCGGCTTGGGGGTGCCCGCAGCGACCCACATGCCACCGGACAAAACATCGGTCATCTGGGGATAGCCCAGTTCAGCGAAGGTGGGGACATTGGGGAGCAGTTCGCTGCGCTTTTCGCCTGTCACGCCAAATACCACCATGTTCGCTTGACCAGCCAAGGCGGCGGCGGCGTTGGCAAGTGGGAAGTAGACGTCTACCGTGCCGCCGACCAGATCTTGCATGGCGGGGCCGCCGCCCTTATAGGGGACGTCGCGATAACCCACACCGCTCAGGCTATTCAGACGCTCAGCGACTAGTCCGGGCGAACTTCCCGGGCCAAGCGATGCAAAAGTGAGCTTGCCTGGATTGGCCTTGCCGTAATCGATGAATTCCTTGAGCGTCTTGGCCTTGCTGGCCTTGTTGTTCACGAACATGACATAGGGGGCATAAGCGACACCGCCGACACACTCGAAATCAGACCACTTGTAACCAGGGTCCTTCATGCCCACCAGGTTGGTGGCCATGTTCACTGCGTTGTAGAACAGTGTGTAGCCGTCGGCTGGTCCACGGGCAATCTGGCGGGTGGCGATGGCAGCGTTTGCGCCCGGCCGGTTCTCCACGATCATGCGGTTGCCCAAGTACTTGGACATCGTTTCCGCCGTCATTCGCGCAATCAGGTCTGTCGATCCGCCCGGCGGTACGCCGACGACGATGGTTACCTGCTTGGAGGGGTAGTCTTGGGCTTGGGCTGGTGCGATAGCAGTGGCGCAGGTCATGGCCACGGTAAGCGCAGCAGACATGAATTTTTTCATCAGTGTCTCCTAGTTTGTGGATCCGTCTTGCAAAAGGACTTTCCAAGTCTCTTGTGGGCATGATCATCGTTGGTGGGACGACTACAGTCCAACGCGTTTTTGTGGTTTCGGTGATCGAAATATCCGCGATTGCTCGGGCTCGAGCAGGGGCGGAGGCATCGCCATGACGATCGATCTCATGGGTACATTAGAAGTCGTATTGTCAATCGTCGTGCCGCTGCGCCAGGCTAGATCTTTGCCTCCAACCGCGCATACCTTTCCTTTACCGCACATCACCGAAGCACCCGTCCTACAGTGCGTTGAATCGTACGGGCAGGAGTGTGGTGATGCAGGCGACTTCAGCCAATGACCTCAAGACCAAGGGCGTTGGGGCGATTGATCAAGCCTTGCTGTCCGATCCCGAGGCCGACGTCACCGTGCGTGGCGAAGTCAAGTATGTGGTCATGAGCAAGGACCACTATGGCTACCTTCGTGAGGATGTCGCCGACGACACCAAGGCGCTGAGCCTGCTAGAGGCCAATCCGCATCGCCCCTCGCTGCGATTGCGCGCACTCAAGTGCAAGCTCGCCGGGCTGCACAGTGTTTCTATCACGATGGCCTACCGCATCACGCTGGAATTGATCGTGACGGAGAAGGACATCATCTTGATCCATGTCGGCGACCATCACGGTGTGTATCGCTGAACTCACCGCAGCGACAGCCAGA
>JACCED010726576.1_pt1 | contig 24645 bp, 57 predicted proteins | sample 7455021 | NCBI WGS metagenome assembly JACCED01 (sample SAMN15323456, study PRJNA562643) | freshwater metagenome | isolation source: river surface water | place: USA:Blue River Watershed | collected 2017-08-19
GTAGGAAAGTCCTATCGCTCAAACTCTCGTCACCTAGAGGGAGTAATTAAAGAGGCAACGCCTCACGATGCATGGTATGGAAACGAATACCAAGCGTATCGTATTCTTGTTCGTCCTACTTACACAGTAGGCAACACTTCAGTTAATCGTTGGAAAGATTTTTATGCGGTTGTCGCAGTAAAGGTAATGGGGTAAATAAATGAATAATTGGGATTGCTATGATTGCTATGATGAGGGTGTCCTCTTTTTTGGTAATGGACATGAGGAATTTGACTCAGAATTTTGTGAGTGCGATAAGGGCGTGTCTCTTGAAAATGAATACTGCGAATGGTATGCTAGTAATGAATTAAACGAATACACATTGGAGAACGCATAATGGATAAAGAATACCTATACTCAGTTACTATTGCTTATGACTCAGACCTTAAGCCTCGTTGGACAGGTCGTTACTCAGATGCTTTATCTGCCGTTGAAGTTTATCAACGCTTTGTAGATGTCGGATTTGCTAACGAGTATGTCACAGTTAATCTTTCTGAACCTTCAGGCAAGATGCACACCAAAATTATTGACCGCATGGGAAAGGTAACAACACGATAATTAATAACTACATGAACGCATGGGAATACTCATGCTCAGACTGCCAGTGGATACATGAAACAAACGAAGAGTGTGGAGAATAAATAATGGGAAGCAATACAGCAATAGACCTAGCAACAAACTTAGACATAAGCCTTGAACAGGCTATTGGTTATCACTTACAGGGTAATCACTATCCACCAGTACCACTAAGCATGGTTAAGCCTTGCATTGAAGCGTTAGATGCTGCACGTGAAATGGACGCTATGCGACAGATTGAAATGCCTGAAGGCGTGTCATACAAGGGCAAGACTCATGCACCAGCATGGGCTATCATTGAACAACACCACTTAGATGCTTGGCTACCACAAGATGAAGATGACTACTACAACGAAGATGCAGGATTTGAAAATGGATTGGGTTTAGAATAAGTGCCATCCAAAGCCTCAACAGCAATGACTAAGAAACATGCAGGTCAGGCAAGGTATCAAGGTCAAAGCAAAATGTCAGAACTTAAAATGCTATACTCAAAAGGTAATGGCTATGAGGGTCGCTATGACTTTCCAGTAACAGTAACTAAAATTAAAGATAAGGACTAATAATGAATGCTACAATGAATGCTATGGAATTGATCCACGCTGATAGCCTAACACCAGATCAACTAATGCTTGGTGATTTAATCAAGATTGGTGATGACATCGTTGAAGTTATCTTTATTGAAAGTGATTCAACAGGCGACAACTATGACATACAAACTGAAAACGAGTTTGGTGAAAAAGAAGTTACACAGTATGCATACACGGATTTAATTCCGTTGTATGTTTTTATTGATGATGATGAATAATTAATCACGCCCCTGCATAAAACGGGCTGGCCCCCACAATTTGGACATTTGGGACAAAAGACTTTAAGTACGATTTGACATTTTTCCCATAATTTGCTAAGATTATTACATGAAGAAAAATGCTGAGGAATTGAGACGCCTAATGGAGTTGCGTCGTAGTAATGCTGCCTCTGCCGTACCCAATAAGAAAAAGTATAATCGTAAAAAATGTCAGTCCTTGATGTTAGAATTAAAGAAAGAAAGAGGCCCCCTTAATGACTAAACTACTACGCTCAAAAGATAGAAAGGTTGCTAACCTTGTCACACCTAATGGAAAACAAGCAAGCATTGCTAACACGTTCGGCTTACCCGCAGGAAAGGCTTATTCATGTCCTGGCGCAACGTCTGTCTGCGAGACTGTTTGCTACGCAGGTAAACTTGAAAAAGTATTCCCAACAGTAAAAAAGAATTTATTGCATAACTGGGATCTCTTGAAGAATGCAGACCATGATACTATGGAAGCATTGCTTACAGATATGATTAATGATTTCAGAAGTGATTGTGAAAAGCGTAATGCTAAAATGCTCTTCCGTATCCACTGGGACGGAGATTTCTTTAATGATGAGTATGCGTTTGCATGGAAGCATGTCATCCTTAATAATCCTGATATTCAATTCTGGGTATACACACGAGTGAAGTCTGCAGCGGTAATGCTTAAGAACATTGAGAATCTTTCTTTATACTATTCTACAGATAGCGAGAATAAAGAGACTGGAATTGATCTTAAAACTACCCATGGCATTCGTCTTGCATACCTTGCTAAGAATTTCGCAATTGGTCAAGCAGACATGAAGGCCTTGACTAATAAGCCTGGGGCTAAGTGCCCTGAGAATAATAAACAGATACCACTAATTAGCACAAAGGGTTCGGCTTGCGTTTCTTGCTCATTGTGTGTATACTCTAAAGCAGACATAGTATTTTCTGCGAGTAAGAAGTGATAATGGATTTGTTAATGATAGCCTTGGTAAGCATAACCCTGTTTATCTTGTTTGATGCCCCACTATAAGGGGTGTCCTAAATGTCCGTTTTGTCCCCTAGAAATGTGAGGAAGGTCACAAAAATAAATCTCAAAAATGCCATAAATAACTGGAAAATGTCAGTAGGAAATGTTATACTTAATACATACAACAACAACAAAGGAGAAAAAATGTCAGTAGCAACAAGCACATACAAGGTAGGCGACCTATACACAACACAGAAGTCAAAGGTCACAGGAACAATCGTTGAGATTAACCCACAGGCTAATGGTAATGTTCGTGTTAAGTTAGATGTAAATGGCTCACACCGATACACCACTTGGACGGCTAAGTAATCTAATTACTATGTCCTGAGCATGACTATAAACTGCTCACACTAAAAATGTCAGACCCACCCCCTATACTATAAATAACTAACAGAAAAGGAATAAACCCACATGGCAAGAGGAAAAGCAATCAGCGTTAAAATCGCAACACCAAAGGTAATCAAGGCTCTCGAAGGCGCACTCGCAAAGTTAGAACTTGACTACACATCACAAGAAGCAAACGAAGCAAAGTATAACAAGGCTATGGAAAAGTGGAAAAAGGAAGTTAGTGCTTATGCTATCGCTAACATCAAAAAGGCAGAAAACTTCCGCACAAACTTTCGTTCATGGAACGGAACACTTAACATTGACTTTGACCTAACAGGTATTTCAGAGTCAGACTTGCCAAAAGAACCAACTAAGGATTTTGAGTCAATGTCTGTCTATAACTATCGTGAGCAGAAAGAGGAAATTGCTAACGCAATTCGTATTCTCAAGATGACAGATGAGGAAACAGTTAATACAAGCACTTACAATGCGGTTGCTCGTTATCTCTAATTAAATAATCCTCCTGAGTATGAGGCTAAACTGCTCACCCCTCTCCCCTTGTGTTTCACGCTATGGTTAGCAAGGATCCCCTAGAGGAGTGGGACTAAATTTGTCAGTGCACTACAGTACAATTGAATTAAACAAACAAACAGAAAGAGGGCCCCCGTATGGAGCAAACAGTAGACACACACTACATGACACGAGAATTTCTTGAGTCACGATTAATCGAAAACGAAACACGAATCAAGCAACTTGAAGAACACATTCAACGTGTTACACAACGTTCATATGGTGAGGCTGCAGAGCGGGACCGTATGCGTAGTGAAATGCACGAGTGGACCTTGGAAGCGCTAAGCGATAGTGCAATTACAGAACAGAATGCAGAAGAGATTGCAAGCATTTGCGGGTTTGAACTAACAAAAGAATTTGAATTGGAAGTTACAGTTCTTTATTCAATTACAGTCAATGCACGTGATGAAGAATCAGCAATGAATTTAATTCATGATATTGATTTTGATTCTGTATCAGAGCCGCAAGGCGTAAGTTATTTGTCATCCAGTGTTGACAGAATAGATATTTAGTACGGGGGTACTAACTAAAACCTGAGCATGTTTTAAAACTGCTCCCTCAAGTCTTAAAAATTGCCAGCCACAAAATCTGATCAATGTCAAGCGACACGCCGATGTAATTAAGATCACATGAAAAAATGTCCTGAATGTCCACATCTAACTATCCCGATTTGCATTTGTCAGCCCCCTCATGTATACTTAAATTATCAACAACAAAAAGGAGAAAACTCATGGCACATGAACTAGAATCACAAAATGGTAAGGCTTCATTCGCATCATTTCGTGAACCTGCTTGGCATGGATTGGGTACCGTATTTACAGAAGAAAAAACTACTAGCGAAATGCTAGAGGCTGCCAATCTAAACAATTGGAATGTTCGTCTGGAAGATTTGGAAACCCCGTCACACTTAACAAGCGACAAGGCGTACCAATACGTTTTGCGTACTAACCCTACTGATAACTCTCAGACCGACATTCTTGGTGTCGTTGGTGAGCGTTACCATGTAATGCAGAATGAAGATTTATTCTCATTCGGTGATAACATTCTCGATGGTGGTGGTCGTTGGGAGACTGCTGGTTCTATCAAGGGTGGTCGTGTCGTATTCGGTGCGTTAGCACTAGAGCGTGAGACTGTTCTTGACCCTAATGGCGTTGCAGATAAGGTAAAGACTTATTTACTTATCAACACATCACATGACGGCTCAATTGCTATTCAAGCATCAATTACACCTGTTCGTGTTGTATGCGCTAACACTCTTAACCTTGCACTAAACACTACTAAGAAAAAGAATGGTGTTAAGCAATCTTTCAAGATTCGCCACACTCAGACTGCTTCTGGTAAGGTTGCCGTTGCTCGTGAGACTCTTGGCATGGCTCACAAGTACATGGACTCTTTTGACCTCATGGCTAAGGCTATGATTGAGAAAGAGGTTAATGCTAAGATGTTTAACGACATCATTCTTGCTGCATACCCAAAGCCTGAAAAGGATTCTAAGGGTGCTTTCAAGAAATGGGAAAACAAGGTAGATGTTATCAATGACATTTACACAGGCGAGTTTAACGGAATGATTGCGGGTAACGCATGGGGTGCTTTCAATGCACTTACTGAGCGCCTTGACTGGTATCGTTCTGCTCGTGGTGGTTCTAACGAATCAATCCTAGCATCTGCAAGTGGATTTGACCCTGCTATCAATGCAGAAAAGAATCGCTTGTTAAAGATTGTGCAGAATACTGTGCAACTGGTGTGATACACTTTCCTGAGCAAGAATTAAAACTGCTCACCATTAGGTCCGTTAGAATAGTTGGTTAGTTCGCTACCCTGTCACGGTAGAGGTCACGGGTTCAAGTCCCGTACGGATCGCAAGTAAATAAATATTCATTGCAGTGCATAAACGGGCCAGCCGTGTGATCTAATTCACATTTTTGATAATATCTATTAAGATGATTAAATAACATTTCCCTAAATTTTCGATTACGATAGTTGACATATTTCCCTGAAACCCCTATAATTAATATATGACCCAAACATTCAAACCTTACACCGTGCTTGAACTCGTTAATGAAATCTATGAGGATAACTATTCTCATTTGGAATTTGAGGAGAACATGGGGGGAGACCCTTGTGACTGCCACATCTGCAACACTCTTAATACTATTGTAAAGTATTGGGGGGAATAATGCTAGGCTATGGACCTAATGACTTAAACAACATGACATATGGTGTTGATAGCGCTATGCTATTAATCAACTCTGATGAGAACCCTGCTATCTATAACTATTTAGTTACTACTAGGGAATTCCTACAAGGCCTATGGGCAGAAGGGTACTTTGACTAATGTGGACTAAGTATAGTTATGTTTGTACATCTTGTGATGCATTGATTGAGATTACCAGTCAATATGAACCTGCTTTAGATCCCGTTTGTATTTGCTCACATGATACATGGGTAACTCGTACTGCCCTGGAGCCAACGGTAATGCCAAATGTGATGAGTATCACACCTCGTGAAGTTGTAAAAATCAACTCCAACCCCTATAATTAATATATGGACCTAAACACACTAAGAGAATATCTAAAAATACATATCATTAGTCTTAAACAAGACAGAGAGCATGCAGATAGCATAAAAGATAATAACACATGGGTCTTTCTAACTGGGGAGATTCATGGTATTAATCATATATTGGAGTTAATTGATGAGTAAAGAGTATCCTTTCATACCCGAATATTTGGAGAAGGGCTTAGAGGACATCTCTATTCCACTAATAGACTTACTACATGGTCATCTTAAAATAGCCATGGTTGATAGTGAAGTTAAGTTAGAACGCTGTGAAGGTGATGAGCGTGAGTGGCTTGACGGCTACATGCAAGCCTTGACAGAAATATACTGCTTGACGTATAATTTATCTATAGACCGCAAAAATATTGAGGAGAAGTACTATGCCTAGTAATCTTATTGAACTTACCTTTGAAGAAGCAGATGAGCAATTTAAGTTCATTCCTAATAACTATGATGAGTATTCATCCTTTGATGGTTTGATGTTTGAGACCTATGGTGATGAGGTAGAGTTTGTTAAGTCTCAATCCCCTGACAAAATCTGGATGTATGGAGAAGGTGACGACGGTGGTCTCTATATCTGGAGCGGCTGGGGTTTTGTTAACAGGATTGGTTATTTTATTAGTCAGAACCCCGTGCCTGATAATACTATTATTCAGATTCAGGTTGCAGAGCCTGACTTGACATGTGATTTCTGCGGTGATACAATTGAACAAGACGAAACCCACGAGTGTGAAGGAATAAACGTATGAGCAAGATAGCACTAGATTTACAATACATTGGTTCATTTACTGTGGACTCAGGACAAGCAATGGTTGGCGACCCTGCCTACCTTGATGACTGGAAGCCATGGGACGAAAAGAAAGAAGCATTTGACGAACACCCAAAGCATGAAGGCGAGTATGGATACCTTGGTGCGTGTAATGCAACACTAACACAGGGCTATGGAGATTTGGCTCTAGGTACTGGTGTAGTGTTTACTACTGGATACGGAGACGGCATTTATCCTGTCTATGCTAAGTTTAATGAGGACGGGCGTATCACTAAGATTGTTATTGATTTCGAGAGTGAGGACGAGGACTAATGCCACTGTATACAATTATCGCTACACGAGAAGTGCACTATGAATTTAATTTTGAGGCCGATGATGAAGCCTCTGCCATTGAAGAAGTAAACCGTATTGAACTCAACGAGGATATCGAAGAGTATGCCTATGATTGGTACCCGCTAGAAATTACAGAAATTAACGAAGAGGAGACAGTAGAATAATGGGAGCCCGTATTAACTACGTATTTAAAGATTCAGACGCACATCCTGCAGTGGTCCTATACAGTCACTGGGGTGAGACAGAATGGCAACGGGACCTAGCAATGGCTCTAGACCATGCAAAGCCTAGGTGGTCAGATGATTCATATGCTACACGTATGATGATTAGTTATCTTATCCAAGACTCCGTGCTTGAAGAAACAGGGTTTGGAATCTATTCAGTCAATGGTCCTAACTATGAGTTGGGTGATAGTACAATTATTGTCGACCTGCTCCATAAGACGGTCCAAGAACTGGGCACCACAGCCAAGGTAGACTGGGATAAATTTGTAGCAGCATATAAGCCAAGTTTAGTTGAGCAAGTCTAGGGATTGGGTCCCCTAGATTAATAACAGGGTGGAGCGTGAGTTTATTCTTGCCATACTTGCGCTCCCCCTACTTTTTTGATACAATAAATACAAGGGAGAATTATGACTTACAGCGTTCGTAAAAAGCCTGAAAATACAAAAGAGCAACGCTATGCAGAGAGATTTGCTAAGTTGCTCAACGAGGACATGGGACTTAACCTAGAGGCAGTTGGTTATTACCTAGTCCGCAATAATCCTATCATAGCCTACAAGCGGTTAGAGGTTATGAGTTTGATGGCGGGTGAAGAGTATGATACACTTATGGAAGAGATGAAAGGTTAATAACTATGGCAACACCTAGCGCAGACAAGGCAGCGATCCTATCCCAATTTTGGATGGAATTTAGAGATGATGAAGCACTAAGAGATTTCGTAGAGTTCAATGACATGGGCTTACCACTAGCATTTTTTGTGGCATCAGGAATCGTACAAGAAACAGCAATGGCAGAGACATACATTTCAGAAACATTTGACTTGTTCCTGGTTGCCCTTGAGATCGATGAAGAAGAGATTGATGGTATTGATAACCTTAATGATGTCTTAGATTATGCAAGATCTAAGAAAGAGGGAGACATCAACTAAGTTAAGCACACATCCTGCTACGGCAGGGGGTGGCGCCAGCCACACTATATCATATCAAACAACATTTGTCAAACACTATTACGAACCCTCTATAATTTTTTCCAGATTCTTGGCCAAATAAGATTACGAAGAGTCTAAATTTTTCCAGATTCTTAGACAAACCTTATATCATACAAACCATTGTTTGTCAAACCTTATATACCAATGCTATAATTTGTATATGAGTCCTCATAACTATCAAATGAAGTTCAATGGATCTTTAGCATCCAAACAAGATCATCAAAGTAAGGTAGACTTGTTTGATAAGGTATCTGGTGTGTTATATACTACTAGTGGTTTGAGATACTTTATGTCCCGCCGCATTTTCAAGCGTGGAATCCAGGATGATCAACTATCCCTGCATGGCAAAGACTAACTAAACTAGCAGACACATCCCCGCAGGGGATCAAGAGATACCCAAACTCCCTATATAACAAACACTATTATCCAAACAATTCTTTCTGAGTTGTTTTGGATATTTTTTATATCTTTTGAAAAAAAAGATTACGATAATCACAAATTTTTCCAGATTCTTGAGCAAATTTGTCATAGTATTTTGGTACAAAATATACTTGACAAACACTAATGTTTGGTATATAATGCATCCGATATAGATGTTTGACAAAGGTTTGGATATGTGGTATATGGGGGATATAAGGTTTGGATGTTTGGGGATAGGAAGGTTTGGCCGTCAAAAGATTACGGCGCCTTCGTTAAAAGTGCTCCATACTCCACTATCCTCCACTTCACTCCACTTCTAAGGTGTCTAATAATATTATCAGTAAGATTAATCTGTGGATAAACCTGTGGATAACTTATTATGATCTATCTAATGTTACGTTCTTAGCCCAGTATCTAATCAATCTCATTGGCTCTCCACACATACACATAACCTGATCTGAAGCCTTCTGCATAGACTTAAACTCTAACTCAGAGCCACATTCGCAGGTATAGGAATAAACAAAATTATGCATATATCCATTATACACCTGTGGATAACCATGCTTGACAAACCACATCTGCGGGTATATACTTAAGATATGAAAAAAACTACAGCATATCTTGCCATATCATTTTTTATGGCTCCAATAGTATTTGGCATTGGTGTAATGGTTGTTGCTACATTTATGGCTATGTTTCCAAACCTTGAAGCGGCTCTTTGGGGATTAGGAATATCTGCAATTATTATCCTATGGTTTATTTCTGGTCACTATGGATTAAAGTATATTCACACAAAGACATTAGAAAGACTTGAATCCAAACCTTAGCCTGTGGATAACTTCTATATTCAAACCAATATAGATGTGTAAAACACTAATTTACCATATCCAAATTATCGTTTTTCCTGTGGATAACTATTCAAACAGGGTATAAAAATCAGGGGATATTAACATCCTTGATTGCCTTATTGACCATACGGATCAACATCTTCCTAGTAACCTTACTTGCATCAAATGTCTCCGTATAACCATTTTGAGGCATATCCTTCTTATCTAGGAAGTATCCGTATCTATTCCTAAGTGTATCTAATACTAGGGATTCTACGGCTCTTGCCTTATCCCGTTCGAAAAAGTGCCAATAGGAAACCAATACCCATCCTTTGGTCCTATGGGCTGCAAACCTCTTACCTGATATATCTGATATCCCAACCTTAATAGCCTTATGTAATGGGCTATAGAGTATATATAGGATTGCTTCATTCATGCATCTATTATACTTGACTTCCCCCGCAAATTATGAGATACTTGGATTGAATAGGAGAAACACATGACAAAAATGACACATGAAATACTGCAAGAAATGTTTGATCGACAAAAGGGTGGAGGACTTGCTGATATCAGCATGGATGTTGTTAAAGATATCCTTGCAAAGCATGATCCAGAAGGCGTTAACTCTTTCGAGCCTACATACTAATAACATCTCCTGGACATGAGTATAAACTGTCTATTTTTTATATGGTGCAAACATAGAAAACTAACCGATATTGCCCTTGTAGGGCATAGGGTGGTTTGGATATCTCTTATTTTGCGCCGAACCTTAATACTTGACATACCTGTCGCCGAACTGTATACTAGATATATGATAAACATGGAAATCCCTGATCCATTCCAAACCTTTGTAGCCAAAAAGTATGCTAACGCTAAGGGTTATGTTCATGACTTCTTTACTGGTGAATGGTCTTATAAGTGTTTATCTTGTAAGGAAGAATTGATTGGTCCATCCCGCAAAATTTTAACTAAGATTAGATTGTTTCATACCCGCAACGAATGCCTTGGAGGATACTAATGCCTATCCATGTTCCTATCTATGTTAATGATAAGTTAATTAAAACATATCATATTGGCAGGATATCTGGTGACACCAACCCAGACTCTATCAATGCCTATTTAATTGTAGAAGATGATTTCCCTTGGGAGACTGGTAAGATGTTTAATCATAAATATGGAGATAGCATTGAGACTTGCATTACCCTGGGTCTTAGTGCTATGATGGATACATGAAAATAGGACCATATACATTACGCAAACCTTGGGTTAAGTATGTAGACTTAGAGTTGGACATTGAAGAGCAATTGATGAGAGCAGTAATGAACTCAATTAGATCAGACATTGTGGCAGATATTATCTCTCTTGATCTTTGTGATATAGACTGTGATGTGATTCACTACCTTGAAAAAACGGCACGAGCATGAGATACTTTACAAAGGGCTGGTTAAAGGCAGGTGTCTGTGATGGTTGGGGCTTTGCATTTGAGTTTTACCCAAGAGAGAAGTCATTAAGCATTACGTTTATACATTGGTATGTAATTATTGAAAGGGATTATAAATGAGACATGATAAAGATTTAACAAAAGGGATTCTCAAAGGTTTAGCATTGACTGCTTTAGTAATACCCCTTATAGGAACTGAATACTTAAAAGTGCTTTTTGTATTCCCGATTTGTTGGTTAATCTTTCAGGGTATTTATAACTTAGAAGGAATAGACAATGAGTAGTTCAGCAATAATTCATGTGTACCAGCGAATAAATATCTGGGAGGCTGATGTGTGGCGTGGAGATGAGAAAATTGGTGGTTGTACAGCACCTACAATGGCTGGTGTATTTGATATTGCTTATGACATAATTGCAGAAGATGATCCACAGTGGGCTGACTTTAATGCGAATGAGGATTTATAATGAAAAAAACTAATTCACCAAAAACATGTAATATTTGTGGTTCAACTATATTAATTAATGATCCAATTGTTTTTGAGTTTCATGAAAGACAATGCCAAGAGTGGAGTAAACAATGACACACGATGATTTGCTAATTGAAATTAACCGCAGATTAGATGTTGCTTATTACAACGGTGACCCACAATCTATGCGAGCCCTTCGTGCAGTGGTTGAATTGCATAAGCCATCCATAAGGAACAATGGAGACACTTGCGAATGTGATGTATATGATGAATATATGATGGGTTATCCTTGTGACACCATTCAGGCTATTGAGAAGGAGTTGGGATGACATACGAATACTATTCACCACCTATGAGTTATGATGAAATAGTTGAAACTCAGGGTGATATTATTAAAGATTGGACCCTTGGATATTATCAGGGTGATTATGTATACCTGCTAAAAAATGGGGACAAATATGCGTTTACTGTTATTGGATATGGATCATGCTCTGGATGTGATGCATTAGAAGGTTGCGGAAATGATGAAGAGTTTAATGAATTAAAAGAAGAGATTATCAACGATATTGTTTGGGGTACAAAGCAAGATGTTCTTGACTATGTAACTAATCAGGAAGCAAATCGCTGGTATTTTCATGAAGAAGATTGGGTTGAAATTAGAAAAGAGATTATGGAGATATTAAAATAATGTCAAAGGTAAATCAAGTAGCAAAAGAAAACAAAGGTAGTCACGATCACTTTAAAGTAAGTGGAGTTAATTCAGGAGTCTACAATGCTGATGGCAAACTGAATGTATTTGCTGGAGATGTTAATACATGTCCAAAATGTTTAGAGAACTATCCATATGGGAAAAATCACTGGTGCAAAGATGGAACTGTAACAGCACCTAATAATATTACTATGGTTCAAGACTGGAGTCCGCAAGGACATTCTACTGAGGCATACTGGCGTAAACGTATTGCTGAAGAACAGAAGATTGATAGGATTCGTGAGTTAGCAACTAAGTTATTAGATCAGGATTACCGTGGAAATCCACCAACAGAACTTTACATCGCCAAGAAGATTTTAGATATCTTAGATGGCAACTAATCTATTTAAACACTGTTGGCACTGGTCAACCCTTTCATACAAAATGCCAGAGGCTATGGAAGAATGCTGTAACTGTGATAAAGTTATAGAAGAATACAAAAGGTGGGACGGAACTGATAATGGAAAATGTGAGTGGGAGGTTTATGAATGACTCTTGAAGAAGAAATCACGGTACTTACTGAAAAGTATTACAAGTATGTTAGTTTAGATCATCATAAGGATAGAGATTGTCACTTCTGGATTGAGAAGAAGTGGTCTTATGGTAATCCCCCAACATATTCTGCACATCACATTGGATATATTGGAAGTGATCTTAATACAAAAGAGTTTGATGAAGAAGAAGATGCAATGATGTGGCTTGCTGATAACCTAAGAAATAAGATTAAACAGGCTATCAAATATCTTGAAGGCACTGATTACTGGGATAAAGATGATAAGGTTGGGTTTCCTAAGTATGAACTGATGGGTTTGAATAAAGAGCAGGCAGATGATATGCTTGAGTTATTAAAGAAGGAGTTAGTGTGATTAAACTATTATGGATATTGTGTAGTCTTGGCGTGTTTGTTTATACATTTAAAGAATGTGTTAAAGCAGAGTTGAAGGTTTGGGGAACAGTAAGTGCAGATTTGCTTATGCTACTTACCTTGATTTCATTTCTGATTGCATTGCTTGGTCCCCTTGCAATTGTTGCTTTCTTTGTATATAATGGATTTAAGGGTGTCGCAAGAGCGATTAACGAAGGGTATGCAAGTGAACGAAGCACAGTTTGATGAAGAGTTTAACCTTGAAGACATTACGAACGCTATAGTTAATCAGGCTAAGGCAGAAGTTAAGTCTAAGTTTGGTAATAAGAAAAGACATAGACAATAGATTTGACATGTCCCGTCGGAAAGTGTATACTTATAATATACCTACAACAAGAGGATCCAAATGAAATTAAATTACGATGACAATGTAGTATCTCTTAAAGCAAAACTTGAAGAAGATATGTCAAAATTGGATGAAAAGCAATTAGAGGCATATCGTAGGGATGCTATTCATAGTATAGTAAGGGATACTCGTGAAGAGATTATTGCTTTAGAGACAGCAACATACCTAATAGATGTTGTGTATCCAGGCTTTTATTCACAACCAATGAAATTCAGGAATGACTATCTTGGTAATGGTTTAGCCGTTAGATTTTTGACATGGCTAAATCCCTAAACTGTGGACAACTCATGATCTGTAAAACCTGCGGGATGGATAAAGAAAACATTGAGTATTGGGATACTCATCAAACAATGAGCGATTACAAGGTGTGGTGTGCCAAGAGAGCCTAGAATCATGCAGATGGACTGGAAAGCATTAGGATATGAAAGGGAGTACAAAGATGGTAAACTTATCTGGGTACCTCAGATTGTTAAAGAAGATAATTAATTAAATTAAGATTGGCTCCATCGTCTATCGGTTAGGACAACGCCCTTTCACGGCGTAAAGACGGGTTCGATTCCCGTTGGGGCTACTTGACACAGCGCATCATAAAGTGTATAATAATTATATGAGCCTAGAAGATATGATATTGCGAGAAGAAATTGCACGAGAGATAGAGAATATATCTCTTGGTGAAGAAAACGCACAACTAAATGCACTTGGTATGCGTATGCTTGCTGCAAAGATAGCAAGAGGAGAAGACAACTATATGACAAAACACTTTAAGCCATTGGAGAATTTAAATGATTAATGTATTTCTATTAATTCCAGCATTCATAATGGGGTATGTATCCTGCTATATTGCTATGACATATAAGGTAGATCAAGATTAAAGCAACAGCGCATATATATGATGTAGATGGCACACTTGCTAATGTGGATCCCTTTCTATACCTTGTTCGTGGGGATAATAAAGATTACGATGCCTTCCACGAAGCCTCTATAAATGCCCTGCCACATTCTGAAGTTGTTGATATGCTAAATAAAACAGTCTCTGATGGTCATGCGGTTTTAATTGTTACCTCAAGAAAAGAAAAGTGGCGTGGGCTAACATCTATGTGGCTTGCACGTAACAACATCAGATCCAATGCACTATTCATGCGTTCAGATGATGACCACAGGCCAGACTATGAAGTTAAGAAGGACATACTTGATAAAATTAATAACTACTGGGATGTTCTTCATGCTGTAGATGATAATCCATCTGTCATACAACTTTGGCAAGAAAACAATATTACAACCACTAAAATTGGTACATGGGATGGGAAAAAATAGTAATGCGCTCTGAACACTTATTAGTTTCATATCCAAGATCTGGAAGCAACTACTTTCAACTTGCGTGGAGAGAAAAAAACAAGCAGCATCTTGAATGCCTAAGAACATCAAAATTAGTATACGAACTATCAAAAGAAAATGATAAAAAGATAATTGGATTAATTAGAAATCCTATCGATGCAATAGCCTCTAGAGTTTTAATAAGCAACACACACGAAAATACTTTTGGAACACAAGAAGAAATGATCAAGTTTTCAATATCTGAATACATAATGATCTATCATTTTATTGTAAAGAGTGCAGACTATATCGTAGACATTTCAGATCTTGACAAAATAGATAAAGTAATTGAAACTATATCAGGAGTTTTATCAGATCCAGTCAATAATGATGTCATTAAAGACAAACTAAACCAGATACCAGATTACTCTACTACTTTTCTCTCACATGAAGATTACGAAGCAATATTAAATACTGTTAAAAGTATGGATCTTGAACTTTGCCAAGCACTATATGAGATAGCCTATTCAAAAAGATTAATGGTATAATAAAAATATGGAAAATAAAGAGGTTTGCGAGTATTGCGAAGACTCAGCCAAGTTTAATGACGTTGGCCTGACTTCTGATAAAGAGTACTCTGTTGTCGGTGTGTGTGAGCATCACCTAGTCAACTATGGAGTCTCTTAATACCTCTACGTTTGATGGCTCTTGGCAATTATTACAATAAGATGTTGGATGATCAGAGTATCTCTCTCTATACCCGCTCAAAATAATCTTTCCCTCTTTGTGTAAATTGAGGTGCCTATCATCTAAAGCCCCATAGACGATTGGGATAAGTTTTCCTTGACATATTGGACACATACTATAAGTCTACCATACTGGACACAGAGCAGAAACTTTGATATACTTGAATAATGAGGATCTTATTACCGTCTTACCCTAGGTGTGGCACACACTTTTTGGCTGAACAATTCTTACAAAAGACTGGTGTGGTCATGAACAAAACACACGCACCCATGAGTGGTCAGTATGACCTATATGTAACATTAGTCCGTAACCCAAGGGATAGCATTGTTTCAAGGCTTGCAATGGAGTTGGAGTTTGAAGAAAACCCAAAGACCATGGAAGAATATTTGGAAATATGTAAGCAAGAATACATGATTTTTTATAAATACATCCTTAGAAGAGTAGACATCGTGTTTCATTATGAAGATATTGCCCAACATGTTGACAAGATGATTGATCATGTATGCGAAAAAACAAATATAAAAAGGATATCCGATGTTTTTGTAGATAGCATAGTTGATAGACCTGCTACTGGATTTTTAAAAACAAGCAAAAGTTCTTTAAGGTATAAGGAATCAGAGGAATTTATGAAAGATAAAGACCTTGATGAGTGCTATACTATATTTATGGAAGCCGAAAAAAGATCTGTGAGATTTAAGTGAGCATAGTAACAATACTTAACGATAATGATCTTTGGCAAAATGTAAAATTAAAAAAACCATTTGTATTTAAAAATTCTAATTTGCCAAATGTGACTTGGAAAGAAGTAATGTCAATTGTTTATGCAGACTTAAAGATAGGAAAGACACTTGGCCAGGGAGAGAGTGGAAGGTATGACGATTTTGGGTTTAAGGTTATGAAAGCAAATAGAATTGAAAGTGTGCAGAATCAGTTTGAAGAACTCAAGCAGTTCTTTAATGTATCTGAAGATCGTTCTGCTGCTCCTGGTGGATCACAACTATATATAAGTATTGAAACAAACCAAAAATCATATGGTTCTCCTCATAGCGATCCAGAGAATGTTTTCTTTTGGCAACTTCTTGGCAAAAGCAATTGGAAGATTTGGTCTGAAGACAACGTTAGTATTCAAATAGATGAGATTCTTGAGCCAGGAGACTTACTGTACTGTCCCCCAAACTTACAGCATCACATTGTCGCTGTTACGCCTAGGGCTGGTGTATCAATGGCTTTTGGAGGACTACTTGAGTAATATAGACGCACCATGGTATAGAGATTTTCAATCAGAATCAAAAAAGACTGGAGATCAGTTTGAAGAAAGAGTATATCAAGACTTGGTTAATCGTGGATTTAGTTCTATCGATAGAAATTATTCTTTTGCTGGTATTGGTTGTGAAGTAGATTTTAGGGCTCATTCAGATACAAGGTTTGAGTATGTAGAGGCCAAGGGTGGCAATCCAGGGGAAGGTAAAAGACCAGGAGCACAAAGAACAGATAATGTAAAAAAGGCTATAGCCAATGGTGCTTTAATAAAAACTTCTAACACACTTTACTATGTTGTATACTTTTCTGCAAAACCTGAGCCAGGAAGTTACTCAGATCAAATGATAAATACAGCATTAAAGTATAAGATCATTGATGAGGTTAGATATTTATGACAAATGGCTACCATACTAACAGAGTAAATCTTTTGTTTGGGCTTTCAAATAACACAAGAGAGATAGAAAGTGTATTGCTTAACGAAACCCCTATGTTTGGTGTTAGAACATGGGATAACGTTATTATTAAAAATAAGCACTCGATAAAGAATGAAAAGCGTATTGGTCTCTCTGGGACAACGTTTCTTATACAATGTCACCAGCAGTATTATCATTTTCTTATTGACTGCCTAGGGGTTTATCTATATCTTAAAAAAACATATCCAGAGGTTCAGCCACTTGTACTTTTTCAATCAAGAAGTCAGCAAGAATCTTTTCCTTTTAACGATATCTTAGATTATCTTGAAATAAATAATAGATATGTGGTAAACAACATTAAAGAAAATGATGAAGATTATAATGTTTTTGATTTAGAAAAACTAATATACTTGTACTCAAATCCATATAATCTTTTCAAATCAGAAGAAATAGTCTTAACTCTTAGAGATGCTCTGCACGATAAAAAAGAACTTGATAAAAATAAAAAAATATACATATCTAGGCGTGACACAAGTAGGGCAACAATTGTCAATGAGGAGGCTATAGAAAAATATTTTGAAGATCTGGGATTTTTAGCAGTTACTCTTACTGGAATGAGTGTACTAGAGCAAAAGAGATTATTTGAAGATGCCTCAGTTGTAGTAGGAAGAAGTGGTACTAGTTTTACTAATATGTTTTTTATAAACAAAGACACAAAGATTATAGATATTTCTACAGATATTGAGTTTCATAATTATGACTTTAGAACTGTAGCAAAACTATTAGAATTAGATTATACTAATATTATTATTGAAAATTTTAGAGATGGACCTCATTTGTTGCAAAAACTAAAAGAGTTTGGTACAATTATACAATGATCAAAAAAGCATATACAGGAGATAAAAGAGACGGGTCTGGACTTTTCTTTGTACCAGAAGAAGTTCAACGTAGTATTCTTGTTGAGTATTTTTCTAGAAAGTACTATCTGACAGTTGGATTTTTTATGTTTATTATTGGTACATTATTTGGAATACTACTAGGATAGGGGATCAATATGCCATGTAGTTGCGGATTTACAACAAATCAAGATAATACTTGTAACGGAAATCACAAAGTGGTTAAGTCTGTAAAAGACTCTATAATCAAAAACTTAGAAGATTTATTTTTAAAAATTGATCATGCAGATATTACAGAGGCCAAGGCGCTAATTATAAAAACAGTCAAAGAGTCAAAATAAAAAAATGATCACAAAACAAAGACCTCCACTTATTTATACTATAGAGAGGTCTGGAACAAACTTTATTTGTCATGGCTTTAACTACATTTTTTTAAATCCTGTAAGCACACACGATAAAAACAAAAAGTTTACATTCGGAGAAGATATTGATTATAAAAAATATAGAGTATTCTCCACAATTCGTGAGCCAAAAGAACTGCTACTGAGTGAGATTTATGCTTTATACGAACAACTACCTGAATTTTCTTTAACAGAATCTGAACTAATTTATAAAGCAAAACAAATACTTACCAAACAAACAGAATACCTTAATGACTTAATAAATCACGAAGATTTTTATATAATGCCATTTGAATATTTTACAAAAGATACCTATTCATTTTTTATTAGGCTTGCAGAAGAGAATAGTTTTTCAAATATTCAAAAACAAAAAATAGACTACTATGATTTTTTTAAAAATCCATTAGTAGATATTTCTGAAAGTAGCACTGCAAATAAAATTAGATATCCTAGAGAATACAAAAAAGAAATTAGAGAGTATATTGAGGAATGCCTAAAACTTCAAGAGTTGTCAGAAAGTATAGAGCAGGTTAAAGATTTATACAATATACTCATTAAAAGGTATGACGATGGTCAATATCGTACAACTTGACAAATGAATGAAAAGAATATATACTTTATATATTCAGATAAGATATACCACTAGCACCAGTAGCCAAGTTGGTCAAGGCCCCGAACTCATAATTCGGCTATCGTAGGTTCAAGTCCTACCTGGTGTACCATGCATCTGTAACTCAGTCGGTTAGAGTACCTGCCTTATATGCAGAGAGCCGAAGGTTCAAGTCCTTCCAGATGTACCAACATTATCCTACATTTCCACTTCTTATATCTGCTAAGTGCATAAGCATATACCTGTACGGCCACATCCTAAAATTATGTCTTTTATTTGGAAGATCTTTAACGTTATACCCAATAAGAAGTTCTGGATTAACTGCTGCGCCTTGTGCAATCATGTTGTCTAGATTGCTATATACCTTTCCATATTGATTCATTATTTCTGGTGATCCTATTGCAAAGTAATCATTAATAGCATAAGGCAGACCTTGATCTGCATAAGGGTTAAAATCTTTTATATGTAAAAATCCTTTTTCATAATGATTTATAGGACTAACACAGTTAGGCATGAAGAATATGTCCGACCTTATTCTAATTACATAGTCGTATACTACACTGTTTCTTTTCTCATAATCAAGCCTCATATCATTGACCCGCTCTATTCCGTAAAATTGTGAAACCATGTTTGGTGTATACCACGGAAAGCGTGGATCCTGAACTACATCAGGTCTATGGAAATCTATATGCTGCTGAAAGCATATGTCTTTTGGTTTTACAGTCTCGACTACCCTATATATTTTTGAGTCTTTCTCTTCATTGTTCATCCAAAAATGTGCAAAAATATCTACATCATATTCTTTATTTGGGAGAATTAGATTTTCATAATGATTATTAAAACAATCTAACAGGTTTCTTATTTCTCCAGAGTACTGTATTGCTATTTTTTTCATAATGCTTTATTGTAGCATGGGTTGACATCTTTAAAGCAAAAGGGTATACTTATATAATACCTCTGTAGTTCAGTGGACAGAACGTTGGACTTCTAAGCCAAGCGTCGCAGGTTCGATTCCTGCCAGGGGTGCCAGAATAAATGATACAATTGGTCTATGAAAAAGAAGCCAAAACTGTTTATATTTGACCTGGATGGGGTCTTAGTTGACAGCAAAGAGGTTCATTTTCAATCTTTAAATGAGGCATTAGAAGAGATAGATCCAAGGTATGTTATAACAGGTCAAGAACAAAAAGATACTTACGAAGGTCTAAGCACCAATCAAAAATTAAAGATCTTGTCTAAAAATAAAGGTCTTCCAGACTCTCAGTATGATCGCATCTGGAAATTAAAACAAGAGAACTCTATAAAGTTTTTTAATAATCTTAATATAGATAAAGAATTAGTTGAGATATTTTCAAGGGTTAAGTCAAATAGTATAATGATTGCGATTGCTAGTAATAGCATAAAGCAAACAGTAGAGGCATGTATAAATTCTCTTGGCATAAAAGAGTTTGTAGACTTTTATGTTACAAATGAAGATGGCATAGAGCCAAAGCCTAGTACAGACATGTACGTAAGATGTATGGAGCATTTTGGTGCCATGAAGCATGAGACCGTAATCTTTGAAGATAGTTATATCGGAAGAGTAGGTTCAACCAATAGCGGTGCAAAGGTTGTGCATATAAAGGAAAGATCGTATCTAACTAATGATGTAATTGAAGATTGTATAAGTAGAAATAAGAAAAAAATAAACTTCTTAATTCCAATGGCTGGTGAGGGTAGTCGTTTTGCAGAACAAGGATACAAAGATATAAAGCCTTTAATCAAAGTAAATGACAAAAAGATGATAGAACTTATTCATGATAATCTTAATATAGATGCACACTTTATTTTTGTAGTACAAGAAAAGCATCACGATCTTTTTAATATAGACAAAGAAATATCTAAGTTTTGCAAAGACTACACAATAGTAAAGCAAGAAGGAAGGTTAGAAGGTGCAGCACTGTCTGCATTATTAGCATCAGAAATAATTAACACAGATACACCACTTATGATTGCAAACTCAGACCAGTTTGTTGTATGGAACAGCAAAAAAACTATAAACGATTTTATTGAGTCTGGTGTAGATGGAGCAATCCTTACTTTCAAAGCAACAGACAAGAAGTGGTCTTTTGTAAAAAGAAACTCTCATGGCTTTGTGTCTGCGGTTGCTGAAAAAAATGCAATAAGTGATGAGGCAACATGTGGGATATATTACTGGAAGCATGGATCAGATTTTGTTAAGTATGCAAAACAGATGATAGAAAAGAATATTAGAACAAACAATGAATTTTATGTCTGTCCAGTTTATAATGAAGCCATAGAAGATGAAAAAATAATATCTGCCTATCAAGTCTATGAAATGTGGGGCCTTGGAACCCCTGAAGACTTAGAGACATTTCTAGATTTTCATCAATGATAATTATTGCTCATAGGGCTAATATCTATGGTCCTTCAGATAAAGAAAATTCTCCTGAGAGCATACTAAATGCTTTATACCTTGGATTTGACGTAGAACTTGACGTTTGGCTTGTAAATGACCAACTAATGCTAGGCCATGATAGCCCACAGTATGCCCTTAAAAAGCCTCTGCTGGACCGTATAGGGGCTAATGGATGGTTTCACTGTAAGAACCTTGAGGCCTTAGAATACTTTAAAAATAACTTAGACAGTCTTAACTATTTCTGGCATCAAATGGATGATTATACTATTACAAATAGTGGACATTTTTGGACCTACCCTGGGAAAAAAATATCAAGCAATTCTATAATCGTTTTGCCAGAACTTATAGATCGAGATGATTTAGGACAAATGTTAGGCCAAAGCCCATACGGAATCTGCACAGATTGGCCAATTGAATATGCAGATTGATGAGAAGATTAATCAGGTTTTGCTAGAGGTGGGTCAAAGTATAAAGATACATACCATAGATAAAGATAATATGATTATTGAATTAGATTATGAAAAGTATGTAAATGTTTTACTAGAAATGTTTAAAGATTATTGTCAGAACGCTCAATAGCATCTATGATTTCTTGTGCAGTATTTACACCAAAGCATTCAACTATCCTGTGATCTCTTCCAAACCACTTAGACCAAAACATAGCACCATCGTGCTGCTGGGTTGCTGAATTCCTTATCTCCGTTACTTTACAAGATTTTGGAGCAAACAGCGTATTAACCATAGAACTTCCATTATAACTAACGATCTCTGAACAAGATGATGCAAGATCTACCTGCTCTTGAAACGTCATGTCTTCAAAATAAACTACAGAGAATCCCTTGTTAGCGTAGTACTCTGCCAACTTGTCATCGTCTTGAACCCTTCTTCCACCGTCATCAGTTGTTACAGCCTTATGTCTGCTTACATATATTTTATTTTCATAAGAATATTTTTTTACAAATTTAGATCTTATTAATTCTAGCGAAGAGTAGAAGTTATCCATAACTCCAGTTGTTGATTCGGCAACAACGACTCTATCAAATGTAAGTTTTTCAAAATCTGCAATGTTGACAATGCATGACTCGTAGTCTGGCAATCCTAATAGACTAAATATTTCTTTATGAAAAGACTTTACTTGTTTTAATAGGAATGGCTCCTGGTTAGGCTTTTGATTGTAATCAACAATTATGACTACTTCTAAATCTTTAAACCCGTGAGACTTTATAAATAAAATTTTACCAACAACGTCAATTAAAAAATGATGAAATGATGAGGTATGGTTAGTCAGAAATACTGGAACGGTTTCTTTATTTGATCTAATAACATCTCTTTGTTTGTTTTTTTCATTATACAAACTAAGACCATAGTGTTCAGTTATAACTGGAGAAAGTTTGTGTACAGCCTCAACATGATCTTCTCTATAATGTGGAACACCATCTGTTTTTCTTACAAGTGTTTGATTATGTATTAGTGGTGCGTTCTTATATACAGAATAGTCAGAAACTATTTTATAACTGTTTCCATCCAATACAAAATTTAACACTGTTATTTTTTATCTTTGTGCTTAGGAAGATAAGGCTCTATCTTAGACTTGATGCGCCCATCCTTGTATAGTCTTACAATCCATCCATCTTTAATTTGCATTGGATTAAATGCATGTGACTTTTTCTTTGGCATTATTCCTCTACTCTATGTATCTCTTTAGTAGATCTTGTGTAGTCCTTACCAATCCCTGCAAAACTTCCAAGATCTTCAACTACTTCATCAGACTTGGTAACTGGAATACAGTTTGGGACCATCTGTCCACCTTGCTCCTTCATGCCACGCTGAACATATCCATCCCAACAAGGGGCAGCCTTACCAATCTGAGAATCATACATAGCCATCTGAGTTTCAGAATCAGTAGAACTAAACTCTTCTGTTACAACATCTTTCTCAACTTTAAGAGACTCAATTTTAACAAGATGTGAAGCCTTGTGACCAGAAAGAATCATCTCTGCTTCCCAGACTCCATCTTCTTCTTCAAAGTGTCTTACAAGGATTGCGGGATCTTCCATTGATGCCTCAAGAGCATACTCTGATCCAGGAATACCAAACATTCCTTCTGTCATTACATACTCTACTTGGCCAACAAGTGGCTTATCTTCGTACCCTTCAGGGCACATTACAAAATCTCCTTCAACCAGTTTAGCCATAATTACATCTCCATGTGATATACAGTTGATGCTTGAGTTTGAACTATATCACCCTTAAACTTAATTTTAACAAAATACTGATTGTCGTATTCTTGTGGTAGAGAAAGTGCGTAATACTTTTGTGGGAAAACGATAAATCCACGACCAGCAACTGGTGAGAACATTGTAAATACTGTTAAATCATCTGCGCTCTTTGCCTCACCAGACTCTTCATTAAATACATATGTATGTGCATCAGAACTGTTTGTTGAAATAAATAGCAATAGATTTCCGTCTTCTTCATCAATCTCTGGTGACTCATATTCTAGTTCTTGCTTATCAGACTTTTTATCCATCTTGATTAAAGTAATAGATTCTACACGCTTGACATCGATTCTGCTTGAATTAGCAAAACTGTCTAGTTTCTTAACAAAAAATGCTGCTTCCTCGCTTAGTTCGTCAGGGTTAACATCTACAGTGACTGTGCTGATAAGAGAGTTATCTGGGTCTGTAGACCAGTCTCTTCTTGCAAGTAGAGAGTTGTGTAACTCTGCTGCTTCATCTTGATCAATGTATCTATCATCAAAAATAATCATAATGGCATTACCACCTTTTCTTTAGTATTCATCTATTATACCATTCTTCTATTGTGTGTTCTGATTCTGTGGCAATTAGCACAGACAACCTCACATTTTTCAATCTCTTTCTTTATAGCCTTCCAGGAAAACCCATCGTGAATCATCCTAGAAACATTATATTTCTTATCCCTTATGTGGTCAAAATCAAGGATGATATGGCCATTTGCTCCGCAATCTACACATCCAGACGCTTCCTTTATGGCTGCAAGTCTGTCTTTGTACTGCTGCTTATTGTAATGGTCTAACTCTTTGTCAGTCATTGATATTATTATACCGCCAAATGTTAGGTCCCACACAAGCAATTCACCTGACTTGCGCCACGGTCTCTATCCAATGGGTAACTAATCCATCACTAAGGTCCTGTGTGGGA
>JACCED010658965.1_pt1 | contig 24621 bp, 22 predicted proteins | sample 7455021 | NCBI WGS metagenome assembly JACCED01 (sample SAMN15323456, study PRJNA562643) | freshwater metagenome | isolation source: river surface water | place: USA:Blue River Watershed | collected 2017-08-19
AGGTCGCGGCGATGGGCGAGCGGGTGTCGGGGCTCAACGCTGGGGCGATGGCCAGCCTGGATGCGGCGCAGCTGGGTGCAGCGACGATCAGCGGTTTGACCACGGCCCAGCTGACGGCGCTGACGGCCAGCCAGCTGTCTGGGCTGCGAGCCGAGCAGGTGGGTGGGCTCACCGACGCGCAGCTGCAGGCGCTGGGCAACGATGTGAGCGGCCTGCCGGCCAGCGCCGTGGGCGGGCTGAAGCTGGCCGCCTTGACCGTCGATCAGATCGGCGCGCTCAGCGCGATGCAGCTCACCGAGGTCCGGGCCGAGCGCATGTGGCCGCTTTCCGGAGCCCAGGTCCGGGCACTGGGCAACGACATTTCCGGGGTACCGGGCTCAGCCATCGCAGGGCTAAGCGCCGAACAAGTGGATTTCCTGACCCCGGCTCAGGTGGCTGCGATGGGCATCAAGGCAGCGTCCTTGTCGACTGCCGCCCTGGCCAGCTTCGACGCGGCGCAGATGGCCAGTTTGAGCGGCCCAGCCATGGGCGCGCTCAGTACCGCTCAGATCGCTGGCCTCAGTGATGTCCAGGTGGCCGCGCTCAGCGCGCTCCAGGTCGACAACCTCACGACCGCACAGGTCACCGCCTTGGGCGTGCGCGTGGCCGCGCTGTCCACGGCGGCTGTGGCCAGCCTCGATGCCCGTCAGGTCGATGGCCTGACCGTGCCGCAGATCACGGCCTTGGGCACCAAGATCGGATCCCTCAACGTGGTGGCGATCGCCAGCCTGGATGGTCAGCAGGTCGGCGCTTTGTCGGTCGCGCAGATGACCGCCCTCGGGTCGAACGCCGGGGCGCTGAGCTCCACCGCCGTGCTGGCCACGTTCACCGCCGCAGAGATTGCCGCGATGCCGGCCCACCAAGTGGCGGCGATGGGCAACTACGTCGGCGGCCTGCCGGCGGCGGCCGTCAATGGCCTGACCGCGGCGCAAGTCGACGTCCTGTCGGGGACGCAGGTGGCCGCGCTGGGCGCGCGCGTGTCGGCCCTGTCGGCTTCGGCCCTGGCCAGCCTGGATGCCACGCAGCTGGCGGCCATCACGCCGGCCGGCGCCTCCGCCTTGACGCCGGCCCAGATCGCGCTGCTCGGCAGCAAGGTGACTCACTTCTCGGTGGACAGCCTGGCCGCCTTGAGTGGCAGCCAACTGGCCGCCCTCACACCGGCCGTGCGGGACGCGCTCAGTCCGGCGCAGGCCGATGCGCTGACCAGCGACTCCCCCCGCTACAGCATCTCCTTCCAAGCCGCGGCTGGCACGTCGGCGAGCGCGACGGTGGGTGTGGCCCAGTTCCGGGCCAGCGCCAGCGCTTCGGTGTCCGCCACCGCCTTCGCCTCGGGCTCGGTCGAGATCACCGCCAACTCGATCACGATGATCGGTGCCACGGGCGCGCGCTTCGAAGCCCGCGTCGGCGCAGACGGCAGCATCCAAATCGGCGATCTCAGCGTCCATGGCGCGGTCGAGGCCAAGGTCATTGCCGAGGTCCTGGCCTCGGGCGAGCTCAACGTGGGCCCCAATGGCATGCGCATCGCGGCGTCGCTGGCAGCGCGTGTGGCGGTCGAGGTCGAGGCGCGCGCGTCCATCCAATTCGGGACCTTCGGCGGCAGTGGCACCGCCTCAGGCGCCGCACTGATGGAGGCCGTACTCGAGGGCTCCGCCCAGTTCAACGACAAGGGAGCCGCAATCAGCTATGGCGCCTACGCGGGTGTCGGCTTGACGGGTAGCGTCGAGGGAACGGTATCGGTCGCAGGGATCTCGGTGACGGCGGGGGCTGGCGTGAGCAGCGGCTGGCAAGTAGGCGCCAGCGGCGAGGCGCATGCCACCTACGACGACGGCGTGATCAGCTTCGGGCTGTCGGGCGATCTGGCCTTTTTGCTTGGATTCAGCTTTGACTTCAACATCGAGATCGACATCGGCGCCTTCGTCGACGCGATGGAGGACGTCGGTGAGTTCCTCACCGGCGATCTGGTGGACTTCTTCGAGGGCGATTTCGTGGACTTCTTCGAAAATGACTTCGTCGACTTCTGGGAGGACGTGGGCGATGTCCTCAACCCCTCCAACTGGTGGTAACGCGGCAAGGCCAAGGAACACAACGACATGACTGACCAAAAGCAAAAGGCCTTCGCGTTGCTCAACGCGTGGACGACCTGTGACACCACCCTGATCGCTGACGTGCTGGATCCGGCCTTCACCGAGATCGACCGGCCCCAACCCGATGCCAAAGGTGTCGATGGACTGCGCGCTAAGTTGCAGCAGTTTCACCGGGCCCACACCGACGTGACCCTGCGCGTGGTGCGCCAGATCGAAGCGGGCCCCACGGTCTGCACCGAGTGGCTGATGTATGCCATGGCGCGCGAACCGGGTGATACGGTGTCCGAGCCGGTGCGCATCGCCGGTATCTCCTGGACTCGTTTTGAAGGCGGGCGCATCGTCAAGCACCGGATTTACCGCGATATCGTGGGCTACCTGATGCAACGCGGTTACCGCTGGTCGGGCGGGCCCGCAAGCAAGACCGCATCGAAGGAGCGCGCAGCATGACCGAAGCCCAATCCCTCCCCAGCCCCAAGCGTCTGTTGCAGGATCTGGTGCGCGCGGCCACTGACCGCGCGCGCCTGCAGGCCTTCCTCGCGCAGCACCTGGCCGATGATGTGAAGGGCGCAGTCGCCCCCCGTTACGAGCTGGCCAAGCCCGATCTGGTCAAGGCCCTGACCGATTTCCTCTCGATGGCGGCGCGTGGCTCGATCAGCCTACTCGACGTCGTGGAGGAGGGCGCCTCCGGTTCGTGCCGCGTCCTCCTGACCGCACGCAAACACGACCTGCGCCAGCCCATGCGCCTGAACGCCCAGAAGGATCCCTTCTTTGAAGGTGCGTTCTGGCTTGACCTGGACTCTCAGGGCCGAATCAAGCAGCTGACGCTGGTGGGTGACGCGCTCACCTTGGGCATGGCCATGGGCCGGCAGATGGTGCGCGCCGAGGGCGGATGACCCCACCCGCCCGGCCCCCACGCCCGGCCTCGGCCGGTCCGCTGCGTATCGTCAGTCCGTCGTACGTGGCGGTCGCCTGTCTGTTCGTGGCGATGGTGGTCGCCTTGCTGGTCGGCTCCTTCATGGTCCGCGTGCCGGTAGTCGTTGACGGGCAGGGCATGCTCATGGCGGAGTCTGAGGTGGTGAGCTACGCCATCGTTCCCGAGAGCGAGGGTCGGCTCGATGAATTCTTCGTCAAGGTCGGCACGGCGGTCACCAAGGGCCAGATCATCGCCCGCGTCGGCATCCCCCGCCTGGAGAACGAAATCGAGACGGCCGACATCGCCCTGCGCGGTCTGCGCCAGAAGGACAAGCTACTCGACACTTATCACCGGGAAAGCGTCGACGCTGCACAGGTGACGCTGCGCCAGCAGCGCCTGGAGACCCGTAACCGCGAGCAGGTGCTGCGCGAACGCCTGGTTCGCCTGGACCGGGCCATTGCGGGCGACCAGGACTTGATCCAGCGCGGCTTTCTCTCTGCGCGAGGCGCCGATGCGGTCACCACCGAAAAAGGGCAGGTCGAGGACCAGCTCTTCACGAACAAGCGCCAGCTGCTCGAGGCCGAAGCCAATTTCGCCGAGCTGCAACAACGCCAGCGGCGTGAAAAGCTGGAGTTGGGCCTCCAGATCGCGAACCAGGAGCGGCAGTTACAGGCCCTGATCGATCGCCGTAAGGTCGAGGGCATCGTCACCTCGCCCTATGACGGCGTGGTCTCCGACCTGCTGGTCGACCTGTACCAACCGGTCTCGCGCGAGCGGCGTGTGGCCACGGTCACGCCGTCGGTCAGCGTGGGCACCGGGCGTAACCTCGTCAGCAGCGCGGTGGTGTTCGTCCCGGCGGCGCAGGGCAAGCGTCTGGCGGTGGGCATGCCCGCGCAACTTCGGCCGCTCTACTACGAAGAGCAAGAGTTCGGTCGGATCGAGGGCGTGGTCACCGACATCAGCACGGTGGCGGCCGACGAGGATGTATTGCTGCGCGTCTTCAAAAATCAGAAGCTGGTGCGCAAGCTGTTCGAGACCGAAGCCCCCTACAAGGTCGTGGTGGCAGTGACGCCCGATACGCGCACACCCAGCGGACTGGCCTGGACCACTTCGCGCGGTCCGGAGCGTCTGATGGAGCCGGGCACCATCGTCTCAGGCTGGGTGGTGTACGCCCAGCCGCGCCTGCTGCACTTGCTGTTGCCGGCGGTCAAGCGCTTGGGCGAGGGCGCCTGGGTCAATCTGCAGGAGCTGTGGGAGGCGCCCGCGCCCCCAGCAGGAGTGGGCCCGCGGTGACCGAGGCGCTGGCCTCTTCGCGTGCGACCCTGGGGCAGAGGATGTTCCGGGGTCGGATTCCGGAGATTCTTCAGTTCGAGTCGACCGAGTGCGGCACCTGTTGCCTGGCCATGGTGTTGGCGCATTTCGGCCGTTGGGAATCGATGGAGCGCATGCGTCAGTTGTGTGGCAGCGCACGCGACGGTATTTCGGCGGGCGCTCTGGTGCGCGCGGCTCAAAAGCTCAATCTCAAGGCGAAGGGATTTGGCGTTGCGCCCGGCGACCTGGCGACACTGCCCATGCCCCAGATCCTGTTCTGGAACTTCAACCATTTCGTGGTTCTTGAGCGTATTGAAGGCGACTGGGCTCACGTGGTGGACCCGGCGGTGGGTCGGCGCCGTCTGCACCGATCCGAGCTCGATGCAGGCTACTGCGGCGTCACCCTGTGCATGGCGCCCGACGCGAACTTCGAGCCCGCCGGCGCGCCGCCCTCTGCCCTGCAGGAGGTCGCCCGGGCGGCGCAGGGCGCGGGCCTGGCGATCGGGGTGATCTCGCTCGTGAGCTTTGGCATGGCCTTGTTGATGGCCCTGGCCCCGGCGCTGACCTCGATCTTCATCGACTACGTTCTCATGCGCAAGGGCGTCGACGCCTGGCGCCTTTGGTTCATGGTCAGCGTTGCGGCCTTCGGGCTGGTGGTCGGGCCGGTGCTATGGATGCAGCGAGCGGGTATTTTGCGCCTGCAGACCCGCCTGGCCCTGACCCTGGCGACTCGCATCGTGACCCAGTTGTTCCAAGTGCCCCTGGACTATTTTGCGCGGCGCTTTAGCGGCGAGATCGGCGGTCGGGTGATGCTGGCCGACACGGTGGCGGGCACGGTCTCGGGCGCGCTGGTCGGCATGATTTCCGCAAGCATCCAGGTGGTGGTCCTGGCGGGGGCGATGTTGGCCTATCACGTCGGCCTGACCCTGCTGACGCTCGCCCTGCTGCTCACGCACGCCTGCCTGGCCGCCTGGGTCATGCGCCGCACCCGCGGCCTGGTGCGCCTGCTGGCCATGGAGCGCGGACGCTACGAATCGCAGGTGGTCAACGCCCTGGGTCTGATGGAGCACAGCCGGGCGGCGGGCTCGGACGCAGCCATGCTGCAGCGCGTGCTCGAGCGCTACATCGCGGTGGCCAACGTCGAGCAACGCAACGCCCCTGATGCGGCCCTGCTCGGGAGCCTGCCCGGCGCGACGACCGGCATCCTCATGGCCGTCATCACCGGCCTGTCCGCGTATCTCGTGATCCAGGGCGACTTCACCATCGGCGTCTTTGTGGCCTACAACGCCATGGCCTACCTGCTGCTCGCACCCTTCAACCAGCTGATCGCGGGTCAGATGCAGGTGAGCAACGCGAGCGGCGGCTTCGATCGCGTCAACGACCTGCTGCAGGTGGCCCCTCAGGCACCGGTGCCCGAGACAGGCGCTGCGCCGCCATCCTGGGACCTGCAGGTCGAGATCGCATCGCAGGCCTATGGTGACCTGACGGTGCTGCGCGACGTAGCGCTGCGCGTGCCCGAGGGTCGTTTCCTGGGTCTGGTGGGCGCAGTGGGCAGCGGCAAATCCACCTTGGTCAACCTGATGGCTGGCGTGATGGCGCCGACTGCGGGGAGTGTGCGGGTCGGCGGGCTACCCCTGGCACAGCTTGGGCAAGACTTGCGCAGCCATGCGATCGTGCTGGTGCCACAGACTGACCACCTGGTCGAGGGGACAGGCATGGATAACGTCACCCTCTGGGACCCCGACCTCTCTGAACAGGACGTCACCGAAGCGTGCCGCTTGTGCCTGATCCACGACGACATCGTGCGCCGACCGGGTGCCTACCGCAGCCGCCTGCGCGAGGGCGGTAGCGATCTCAGCGGAGGCCAGCGCCAGCGCATCGCCCTGGCGCGCGCGGTGGTGCGACGGCCGCGAATCCTGTTGCTGGACGAGGCCACCTCGGCTCTTGATGGCCGCACCGAGGCCGCGATCCTGCAGAACCTGCGCGGTCTGGGCATCACCGTGATCTTCGCCACCCACCGCATGGCAGCCCTGCGCGGCGCCGACCGTCTGGTCGTCATGGACGCCGGTCAGGTGCGCGAGGACGGTACGCCCGAGGACCTGCTGGCCGCAGGTGGCCTGTATGCACGCCTGGTCGCAGCCAGCGCGAAGGGGGCGACATGAGCGCCATCGGTAACACCCCCGACCCGACCCGCCAGCCCTCGACCCTCCCCAGCCTGGACGAGACGCTGAAGCAGTTCGACCAGCTGCTAGAGACGGACGTGCGGGTCTCCACCCGTCCCCACCCGCAGGGCGAGACCTTTGCCGCCTGCCAGGCCGCCGCCAAGCTGCTCGGGCTGTCGGGCGCGACGATGCGGGGCAGCGCGGGGCCCGACGCCAGCCTGGCCGAAGTCGCCACCGCCATGGGTCTGGTCGCGCGCGAGATCGCGTTGACGGGTCCGTGGTGGACACATGACCATGGCGTGCTGCTCGCCCGCGAAGCCGACAGCGGCCGGCCCGTGCTCCTGCGCTCGGCGCGCGGTACTTCCGCCATGGCCGTGTCGGGGCCTGGGCCGCTCGGGCGTTTTCGCCCTCTGACCCGCGAGGCCGCCGAGCGCCTGGCGCCTCAGGCTGTCGCCCTGCACCCGACGCTGCCCGACTCGCCTCTGCGCTTCGCCCACCTGCTCAAGGCAGCGGCACGCCTGCACCCCTTCGAGTTCCTGGCCTATGTGGTCTTGACCGTCCTCATTGCCTTTCTCACCTACGCGGTGCCAGTGGCCAGCGGCCTGGTCGTCGACCACGCCGTCCCCTTTCGCAGCGGCGTTCTGCTGCTGTCCATTGTGGCGGTGGTGGTGGGCAGCAACCTGCTCATGCTGGCCCTGCGCTACACCTGCGAGCTGATCGCCCAGCGCCTGGAGGCTGGCACCGGGGTGCACCTGCAGGCTGGCACGCTCGACCGCCTGTTTCGCCTGCCCCTGCGCTTCTTCTCCAGCTACAACAGCGCCGACCTGATGCGCCGTTTCACGGCGCTCGAAGGCGCGCGCCGTACTTCGCTGCGCATGATGGTCAGCAGCGCGATGGATGTCAGCACCCTGGTGGTGGGCCTGGCCACGCTCACCTGGTACTTCCCGATGGGGGCGCTGGCCGTCGCCGTCATGGCGGTGATCGCCTTGTTGCTCGCTTGGTTGCTGGGACGGCGCAGCTTCGCTGCCTATGCACAAGGCGAGGCGATGACCACCAACGTCCTCACGGTGGTTTACGAGATGGTCGTCAACATGATGCCGATCCGTCTCTTCGGCGCGCAGCGCCGCGCCTTCTTGCGCTGGCGCGACAACTTCGTAGAGATGCGTCGCCGCCAGGTTCATAGCACCAGCTACGGTGATCTCTATGCCGCCTTTCAGCAATCGGCTAGCTTGCTGACGCTGGCGGTGGTCTTCACCATCGTGGCCTATGCGGTCCAGCCCAATGACGGTGCCTCGGTCGGTCACTACGTCGCCTTTGTCGGCTCGCTGTCGTTGGTCACCGGTGCGGTGGCCAGCCTGGCCAACACCACCCTGGGCGTCTTTGGCCTGATCCCCTCGATCAATATGGGCACGCCCTTGCTCGCGGCCGTCCCCGAGCCGACGGGGGGGCGCAAGCGGCTGGCCCAGATCCAGGGCGAGGTCGAACTCTCCGGCGTCAACTTCCGCTACGCCGACGACGGCCCCTGGGTCTTCTCCAACCTTTCGCTGCGCATCGCGGCGGGCGAGTATGTCGGTGTCGTGGGTCCCTCGGGCTGCGGAAAGTCGACCCTGGTCAAGCTGATGCTGGGCCTGCTGCCGCCTACCCACGGGCGTATTGCGTTTGACCAGTCCGACCTGGCCAACCTCGATATGGACCGCCTGCGCCAGCAATGCGGCGTCGTGTTGCAGCAATGCAAGATGTTCCCGGGCTCGCTGCTGGAGAACATCGCGGCTGGCCGCGACCTGGACCTGGACCGCGTGCTCGCCGTGCTGGACACGCTGGGCCTGGGTGACTACGTGCGCGCGCTGCCCATGGGCGTGCACACCGTGGTGGGCGAGAGCGCGCAGGCCTTCTCCGGTGGTCAGGTGCAGCTGATCTCCCTGGCCCGCGCGCTGGCGGGTGAGCCCAAGGTATTGATCTTCGACGAACCCACCAGCGCTCTGGACAACGCCAGCGTCGAACGGGTCGGACAGGCCATCGCGGCGCTGCCGATCACGCGTCTGGTCTTCACCCACCGCCTGGGTACGCTGCAGGCCTGCGACCGGATCATCGTCCTGGACCAGGGTCGTATCGTGCAGGAGGGGCGCTATGACGCGCTCGCGTGCGCGCCAGGTTTCTTCCAACAACTCCTGACCGGACAACCGGAGTGACATATGCGGTCTTCACTGATCTTCCTGGCGCACCTTGATGACGCGGATATCGCCTGGATGCAGACGGCCTGCCGTAAACGGCCGATGTCTGCGGATGAAGATGTCATCGCCAGTGGCGTCGTCAACCAGGATCTGTACCTCCTACTCGCAGGCACCTGCCGCGTCGCGGCGCCCGACGGGCGCGCGCTGGACACGCTGCACAGCGGCGACATCATCGGCGAGGTCAGCTTCGTCGACGGACGCCTGACCACCGCCCGTGCCCACGTCAGTGCCGACAGCGGCGCCGTGCTGGCCCATTTCAGCGCGAAGGTCATGCAGGAGCAGCTGGCTGCCGACCCGGGCTTTGCCAGCCGCTTCTATCGCGGTATCGCCTCGGTGCTGGCCTACCGCCTGCGGCGCAATCTGCAGTTCGCCCTGGGCGCTGGCATGGATGTCCTGGACAGCGACAAGACCTATGCGGGCGAGGTCGATCCCGCAGACCTCGAAGTCACCGCCCGTGCGGGCGCTCGCCTGAACCACCTGATCAAGGCGCTGACCTGATGCAAAGGCTCGCGGGGGGGGCGAGCGCCGAGGTCCTTGCGGTTGACGCGCATCGGGTGCTCAAGCTGTTTCGGCATGGGGTGCCTCGCGCAGTCGCCCAACGCGAGGCGGCGCATGCGCGCTGGGCCCACGCGCAGGGTCTGCCGGTGCCCAAGCCGCTGGAGATCGTGCGGCAGGAGACGCGAACCGGCATCGTCTTCGAGCGCTGCGACGGCCCGACCCTGTTCGAGGCGCTGCGATCGGGCGCGCGCGTGCCCTCCGACCTGGCTACTTTGTTCTTCGAGCTGCAACAGCAGATCCACCGCGCCCCCTGGGAGTCACTGTTGCCGGTACAGCCAGCGCTGGCCCGCAGCATCGCCGCTGCGCCCGGTGTCAGCGACGACCTCAAGACCCGCGCTCTGGCCATTACGCAGGCGCGCAGCGAACGCAGCGTCGCATGCCACGGCGACTTTCACCCTCAGAACGTGATCCTCTGGCGGTCTACCGCCGTGGTCGTCGACTGGATGGATCTGGGCTGGGGCGACCCGGCGCTGGATGTCACCCGCACGCTGCTCTTTCTCCTGTACGCGCGCAGCCAGACGGTGTCGGCCGATGCCCGCGACGCGTTCGTGCAGACCTACCGCCGGCACTGTCTGCAGGCTTGGGACGGACGTATCCAGGAGCTCGCGCGCTGGGTGTTGCCGATTGCCGTGGCGCGTCTGGCCCGACCGGGTCTGGAGGCTGCGGAGCGCGCCGCGCTCACCCGCGTGGCCCAGGGCGAGGTGGCACCGTGGGACTGAAGCCGCGTCGCATCCTCTTTGCGCCCCTGGGCCATTTCATGGCCCACCGCAGTCGTTGCCTGTGCGTCGCCCACGCCTTGCACCGGCGCGGCCATGCCATCGGCTTTCTCACGCCGCTTGAGGGCGATCCTGAAGTGACGGCCTTGGGCTTTCGCGCCTTCGCTGCCTACAGCATGCCGCCGCGCGACGTGCTGGCCTACGGTGCGCCGCTGGACTACCAACGCCGCTGGCTTGGACCGCGCTTGGAGTCGCTGCCCGATCACCGCTTCGACGTCGAGCGGCTGGCCAATGACGACCGCGCTGCCTACGACGCCTTCGGTCCGGACCTGGTGGTCTGGGACGCGCGACCGACCACGCCCCTGACCGCTGCGCTGGCTGGCATCCCGGCCATCGCGATCAACAACCTGTCTATGCCGATCGACAACCAGCCCGCCTGCGAGGCCACCGCCCAGGTGCAGGGCAGGGCGTGTGTCAGCGTCGAACGGGCCTTTCGCGCCGAACTCGACAGCGTACTGGGCGACGCCGTAAGGGCCAGTCCGCGCGCGCTGCGCGCCCTGCGTGCCATGGCCTGGATCGTCCCGGGTCTGCCCGCGCTCGAGAACCCGGACAAGCTGGCCCTGCTCGGACATCCCGCGCACCGCTACGTCGGCCCGCTGCACTGGCGCGGTGGCGACGCGCAGGCCGCGCCCCCGAGTCCGCCCGCGGACGACCGGCCGCAGGTGCTGGTCACCCTGGGTAGCTCCTTTCCCCTGCCGCAGGTCCTGGACACCATTGCCCGGGCCAGCCAAGGCCAGGACTGGCGGCTGGTGATGAACATGGCTGGCCCCTGCGCCCCCGAGTCCAATGGCGCCCTCTCGGTGCTGCCCGCCATCCGCCTGCGCGAGCACCTGGCGACCAGCGACGCGGTGATCCATCACGGCGGCCACGGAACGGCCATGGAAGTCCTGCGCGCCGGGCTGCCCAGCGTGATCATTCCGTTCAACGGCGACCAGATCGACATCGCGCGCCGCGTGGACGCCCTAGGCTGCGGCCTGCGCTTGGACGGCTACCCCGGTGACCTCACGCCGGAGGCGGTGCGTGAGGCCGTGCGCACCGTTCTGTCCCGGCGCGACCACCGTGATCAGGCCCGCCGCTTCCAGCGCGAACTGGCCGCCTGGCCCGACGGCGCGGAGCTGGCGGCCGACTTCGTCGAAGAACGTCTGGCCCCGGCATGAGCTTTCAGCCCCACGCCCATCTGCTGCCTGCCGCTTTGGACGACCTACCGCGGATCGTCAGCGCTTGCAACGATATGCTGGTCGACGCCGCAGGTCACCGTTTGATCGACCTTTTCTCCGCCAACGGCGCGGCATTTCTGGGTCATGCCCACCCTCGCATCGCGCAGGCCCTCAAGCAACAGCTCGACGCGGTGTGGCTCACCGGCGGCTTGCCCACCGACGCCGGCGACGCTGCCCGCCAGGCGCTTGAGGCTCGCTTGCCATCGGGGCTGCGCCTGGCCGGCCTGTACACGACTGGCATGGAAGCCGCCGAATTCGCCATGCGCATGGCGCGCGTGCACACTGGCCGACCGGGCTTCGTGGGCTTTGACCGCAGCATGCACGGCAAGTCACTGGCTACCGCGGCCCTGGGCTGGGCCAATGCGCCCGCCGTTCCGGTCGTTCATCGACTGCCGTCTTTCGCTGACCAGCCACCCGCGCAGGTACTTCAGCAACTTGAGGACTGCCTGCGTCAGCACCCGGTCGCAGCTGTTTTTCTCGAACCGGTCCTGGGCTCGGGTGGGGGGCATGTCGCGCCCGAGGCCTGGTGCGCCGAGCTGATCGCCCTGTGCCATTCGCATGGTGCCTTGGTGGTGGCCGATGAAATCCTGTGCGGCGTTCACCGCACCGGTCCCTTCCTGGCGCACGCGCCGATGCGTGCCGACTGCGCCGGACCCGACCTCCTGCTTCTGGGCAAGGGCCTGGGCAACGGCTTTCCGGTGGCGGCCGTCGCTGCGCGTGCTGACATCGCTTGCACGGCGGCCATGCTGCCCGGCTCCACCTACGCTGGCAATCCGCTCTCGGCCCGCGCCGTCGCCGCCACGCTGGCCGAACTGCCCGCGGTCGATGCGCAGGCCCGCGTGGCTGCCATCGCCGAGGCGGTGCAGGGCGCGCTCACGGGCGTGGAAGGCGTCGTACTGCGCGGACGTGGCGCGCTGTGGATGCTCGAGGTCGCGTCTGCGCAGCGCGCGCAATCGCTGGCGCGGCATTTGTATCGGCAAGGCGTGTTCGTCAGTTGCACCGCCCACTACCTGCGTATCCTGCCGGCCGCCACGATCACGCCCGCACACCTGGTGCAGGCCCTGGCGGGCGTGCGCGAGGCCTTGTGCGCCCCCCCCCCAGGACTGAGCCTGTGATCGAGCACCCCACATCGTCCGCTGTGTCCGCTGATTCGCCGCCCCCGGTGCTGGCCCTGGTAGGCGCCGATTTCGGCGAGCTGTCGAACACCTGGCAGCTGCTCGAGGGCACGCACGTGCGCGCGCGCCTGTTGCTGGCACCCACGCTGCACGCGCACGACCCGGTCTTCCCTGGCCTCGTGGTCGAGCCCTTGCGTTCGCGCGAGCAGGTCCTGGACGCGATCCGCGCCGAGCGACCGCGCGTGCTGCTGCTGATGTCCGGTTACTTTTTGGTTGCCCAGCAGCTCCTCACCCGCGCTGACCTCGAGGCGATCGTGCAGGCCGCCCGCGACATGGATGCGCGCGTGGTCACCAGCGACCCCCTGCTCGGGTATGCCGCCCATGTCGCCGATGCTGCGGCGGTCCGTGCGCTGTTTGCCGATGCTGTCCACGTGCATCTGGCGCCGGCCCCTGCCGGCCCCTTGCACTGGGCCTGCCACAACCCGCGCTTGACCCTTGCGCCTTCGCAGCGCGCAGAACTTGCCGACGGCCTGGCCGAGATCGGGGTCATACCGGGCGTACCGTTCTGGCTCTTCGTCCTCTCGGGTACGGACTATCGCCTGCAATGCAGGCTGCAGGGCCGCTCTCGGCTCGACGCGATGCTGCAGGCCTGGGGCCGGCAGGCGAGGGCGGCGGGCTGCCGGCCGGTGTTCCTGGTGCCGCCCCTGGCCTGCGAATCGTTGGTGGGCGAGGCGAGCGGATCGGCGCTGGTGTTGCCGTTTTGCGATCACCGCCGCTTTCGAGCCTTGCTGCTCCACGCGCAGCACGTGTTCTTCTGGAACCTCCTGTCCAACGCGGTACTAGCGCGCGTTGCCAACGGCGGCTCGGTATTCTTCCTCGACGATGGCCACTTGGCCCGCTTCGTGCCGGCCGTGCTGCCGCGAGCCCTGCAGGGCTACTACCGTGACGCGCCTGTGCCTCGGCTCAACCCGGCGCAGCCGCTGGACGCGCAGACTCTCCTGCAGGCCGCGTCGCAGCAGGTCGCGACCTTCGCGCCGGCTTTGCAAGCCCTGCGCGCACTGCCTACGCCAGACCAGTGGTTCGCGCGCGTGCTCGAGGGGGCGTCGTCATGAGCAACGCCCGCACATCCGCCTGGGTCGTCCACGCCGGTCGCCTGCGACTCGACCCCTACCGACCCGCTGACTGCCGCGAGCTCTATGCGATCCGTTATCACCCGACGGTACGCAGCTTCATGGCTCAGCCCGATCTGGTCGCCTATGCATCGCACCGCGCCTGGACCTGTTTGCATCTGGTGGATGGGGCGCCGCTGCGCCTGTGGCTGGTGCGACATGTCGACCACCCGCGCGCCATAGGCTTCACGCAGCTGCGGTTTGACCCCTTGGGGGACAGCGCTGAAATCGGCGTGATGTTCCGCGAGCCCGCATGCCATACCCAGGCCGCCATCGTGGTGGGCGCGCTGACCCTGCACCTGGCTTTTGTTGAAATGGGTTGTCGCGAGTTGCGCAGCTATGTGGTGGAGGGCCATCCACGCGCCTTGGCTTTCAACCAGGCGGGTGGCGCCGTCGAGGTTCCCTCGGATCGACCGGGCCTCGTGCGCCTGCAGCTGGCGCGTCAGGCTTGTCTGACCCACCCCAACTTCCTCAAGGTAATGGCGCGTTGCAGGCTCAGGGGCCTGCGCGTGGTCAGCGCCGTCGATTAACGATGTTCTACAACGCAGACGACTTTCCCTTCACCCGTGTGTTGCAGGCGCATGTGGATCGTATCCGCGCCGAGGCCGAGGCGATTCGACCTTTCATGGTCGACTGGCAGGAAACGCATCTGCATGACCGCTGTTGGCAGGTCTTTGGTTTGTTTGGCTTTCCGCACGGCGAGATGTTGGCCGAGAGCGCGGCGCGTTGCCCGTACACCACCGACCTCATCGCGCGCCATGTTCCCGCACATGGCGCCGCGGGCTTTTCGCTGCTCAAGCCGCACAGTCGGATTCATCCGCACCGCGGCTATGCCGGCTTGTTCCTGCGGTGTCACTTGCCCCTGTCGGTGCCGCAGGGGGATTGCGCGCTTCGCGTGGAGAACGAGATTCGAACCTGGACGCCTGGCGAGTGCTTGGTGTTCGACGATCGGGTCGAGCACGAGGCCTGGAACCTCACGCCCGAGCCGCGCATCGTCCTCCTACTCGATTTCGTGCCGCCAGCCTGAGATGTGACCCCGCGCGCGAGCAGCCCTCAGGTCAGCGCAAAACACCGCAGCACCACCCGATCCGGATGCCGCGCGCCGGTACCCACGAAAACGCGCTCATGAATCCAGGCCAGCGACTTCGAGGTCGTCTCAAAGCTCGGGCTGCATCGGAAGTAAACCTGAGAGGGATCCACTGGCTCGCCGCGTAGCAGCTTGGCCGTCACCTCGGCGGAGGCGGCACGCACCGCGCGGTTTTGCACAAAGATACGGTCGCCGCCATCGGTCTCGATGATGTAGCGTGCATCCAGGTGGGCCAAGGTCTGGCCCACGATCCACTGGAAATCCGCGCCGCCAGGCAGCACCTTGCCGCGCCATCCCTCGCCTTGCACCTCGCCGCCCAGAATCGGCACCACGCGGCGCAGGCCGCCGAGCACCTGTCCGACCTCCTGAGGACGATCGACCTGCACCGAGAGGTCGGCAAAGAATTCAAGGGTGGGGGTCGACAGCATTGAGGACACGGGGAGCTCCTGAGGGTTGCTTCAAAGCATAGTGCTGGATCCACGCCACCAGCTGCAGGGCCGCCGGTGTGAGCGGCATGTCATGCCGGCGCACCGTGCAGATCGTCGGTCTTGGCAGTTCATCGCGCACCGGCACCACCGCCAGCTGCGACTTCACCGCACAGTGTTCATAGACGATCCGCGGCACGGTACTGAGCCAGTGTGTGGACGCGGCGATCAGTCCGGGTAGCGCCAGAAAGGACTCGCACAGCATCCCCACCTGTGGCGCGCCGAGGCCCGCAGCCTCAAAAGCCTCTTCGATCACCGCACCGGGTCCACGCGAGGGACTGGACAACACCCATTGCACCTCGCGCAGATCCGACAGCGAGGTCGCTGCGGCCAGGGGGTGGTCACGCGCAGCAATGATCACCACCTCGCTGGCATAGAGGGCCTCGGCCACCAAGTCGGCCTCCAGGTCCACTCGGTGCACCGGCGTCAGCGCGAAATCGATGCTGCCATCGCGCAGCAGGGGCGCCACACCCGGATACAGACCGTCGCGACATTGCACCTGCACCTGGGGATGTTGCTGGTTGAACTGGCGCAAGGCCCGGGGCAGCAGACCCAGGCCGATGGCCGGTGAGATCGCCATCTTCACCGTGCCGGCCCACAGACCTCGCATCTGCGCGATCTCGTCGCTCGCGCGCCGGCTCTGATGCACCATCAGTTTGGCGTGTCGCAAAAAGGCCCGTCCGAAGGCGGTGAAGGTCACGCCCTGTTTGCTGCGAACCAGCAAGGGCGCTTGCAACTCGTGTTCGAGCTGCTGGATCGCGGCGGTCAAGGCAGGCTGCGTCAGGCCCATGTGCTGGGCCACCGCTCGGAGGCTGCCATGTGCCTCGGCCAGAACCAAGGCTTCTAGGGTGTTGAGTCTCACTAGGGTTACTACGGAGATCAATGAATTTGATCATTGACCTGAAAAAACGAATTTTCAACGTCAAGGTCGGTTTCTACCATTTCTGTCAATCGCCGAGGAGTGGAACCATGTTCATCAAGAATTGCTGGTACGTCGCAGCCTGGGACATCGAGGTGCCGAAGGACACGATGTTGGCCCGCACGCTGCTCAATGAGCCCATCGTCTTCTACCGCACCACCGAGGGAAAGGTGGTGGCCCTGGAGGACCGCTGCTGCCACCGCGCCGCGCCCCTGCATCTGGGGCGCAAGGAGGGCGACTGCGTCCGTTGCATGTACCACGGCCTGAAGTTCGACCCGACCGGCGCCTGTGTGGAGATCCCGGGGCAAGCCACGGTGCCTCCCAAGACCTGCGTGCGCAGCTACCCGGTGGTCGAACGTGACCGCCTGGTCTGGATCTGGATGGGAGACCCGGCCCTGGCCGACCCCGCCCACATCGTGGATTACAGCTGGCACGACTCGCCCGAGTGGCGCATGAAGCCCGGCTACATCCACTACCAGGCCAACTACAAGCTGATCGTCGATAACCTGCTCGATTTCACCCACCTGGCCTGGGTGCACCCCACCACGCTGGGCACGGACAGTGCGGCGGACCTCAAGCCGGCGATTGAGCGCAACACCGACGGCCTGGGCACGCTCACCATCACCCGCTGGTACCTGAACGACGAGCTGCCGAACCTGCACAAGCGCGTGGCGCGCTTTGAGGGCAAGGCTGACCGCTGGCAGATCTACCAATGGTCGCCACCCGCGCTCCTGCGCATGGATGCAGGCTCCGCGCCCACCGGCACCGGCGCACCCGAGGGCCATCGCGTGCCCGAGTCGATCCAGTTTCGTCATACGTCCATTCAGACACCGGAAACCGACACCACCAGCCACTATTGGTTCTGTCAGGCCCGTAACTTCGCGCTGGACGATGCGCAAATGACGGAGAACATTTTTCAAGGCGTGGTCGAAGCCTTCGAAGAGGACCGCACCATGATCGAGGCGCAGCAAAAGATCATTGCGATGGCGCCCGAGCGTCCCATGATCCCGATCGGCGCCGACAGCGGCCTGAACCAGGCGCGTTGGCTGATTGACCGTGCCCTCAAGGCCGAACAGGGTCAGGCGGCCTGACCGTCATGTCCTCCACCCCGTCCTCCACGATGGACCTGCAGGTGCGCAGCGTGCGCGCGCTGGCGCGCGACATCCTGGGCATTGAACTGGCGGCTGCCGACGGCCGTGCGCTCCCTGGCGCACAGGCCGGCGCGCACATCGACCTGCACCTGCCCCATGGCCTGATCCGCCAGTACTCCCTCACGCACGCCCCGGGTACTGCCACGCAGGCCAGCTACCAGGTCGCGGTGGGTCTGGACGCCAACAGCCGCGGCGGCTCGTCCTGGATCCATGACAAGCTGCGCGTGGGCACCACGCTGCGTGTGAGTGCGCCGCGCAATCTGTTTGCGCTGGACGCTGCGCATCGCCGTGTACTGCTGATCGCGGGTGGCATCGGTATCACGCCGATCTACGCGATGGCACAGGCCGCCGCGCGCGCTGGACTCGATTGGCAGCTGGTGGCCTGTGCCCGCTCGCTCTCGCGCCTGGCCTTCACAGAGGAATTGCGGGCGCTGGGACCGGATCGTGTGCACGTGCATGGCGACCTCGAAGCGGGGCATCTGATCGACATGCCCCACTGGCTGGCCGCCCAGCCCTGGGACGGTGTCTATGCCTGCGGCCCGCTGCCCCTGCTGGCCGCCCTGGAGCAGCACACCGCCGCTTGGTCTGTCGGCCGCTACCGCAGCGAGAAATTCAAGGCCGACGCCGCTGCCGACGGCGAGCAGCGCGCCTTCGAGCTGGTCCTCGCGCGCAGCGGTCTGCGTACCGAAGTTGCGCCAGGTGAGCAGGTGCTCGACGCGCTGCAGCGTCTGGGCATCGACCATCCGTATTCCTGCCGCGAGGGCCTGTGCGGCACCTGCGAATGCGGCTGGCTCGAGGGCGAACCCGATCACCGTGACCTGGTGCTTGACGTTGCCGCTCGCAACGACCAGCGCCGATTCATCCCCTGCGTCTCCCGCTCGCGCGGCGAGCGCCTCACCCTGGACCTCTGACCCTCATGAACCTTCATTCCAAGATCGCCATCGTCACCGGTGCCGCCTCCGGCTTTGGTGCGGCCATCGCCCGTCGTATGGCCCAGGCCGGTGCCCGTGTGGTCGTCGCCGACCTGCAAGCCGAGGGCGCTGAGCGCATGGCCGATGAACTGCGACGCGAGGGCGCACAGGCCATGAGCGTCAAGGTGGATGTCTCATCACGCCAGGAGTTTGAACACCTGGTGGCCCATACCCGCCAGACCTGGGGCGGGCTGGACATCCTTGTGAACAACGCTGGCACCACCCACCGCAACAAGCCCGCCTTGCAAGTGACCGAAGACGAGTTCGACCGCGTCTACCGGGTCAACGTCAAGAGCTTGTTCTGGGCGGCCCACACCGTGCTCCCGATATTTTCGGCGCAGGGCCATGGCAGCATCGTCAACGTGGCATCGACCACCGGCGTGCGCCCCGGGCCGGGCCTGACCTGGTACAGCGGCAGCAAGGCCGCCATGATCAACCTCACCAAGGGCCTGGCCCTGGAGTTCGCGAAGACGGGGGTTCGTATCAATGCCGTCAACCCGATGATCGGCGAGACCGCCATGCTCGGCGACTTCATGGGCATGGAAGACACCCCCGCCAACCGCGAAAAATTTCTTCAGCGCATCCCCCTGGGTCGTTTCACCCGCCCGAACGACGTGGCCAGTGCAGTCACCTTCCTGGCCAGTGATGAAGCCAGCTACCTCACCGGTGTGTGCCTGGACGTGGACGGAGGACGCAATATATGAGCACCCCCTACACCGCTCCCAAGCTCTTGATCGATGGTCAGTGGCGTACCGGTCGCCACCGGCTCACGCATCCTATTGTCGATCCGTCCAATGGTCAGACGCTGGACCTATTGGGCTTGGCCAGCGCGGACGACCTGAGTGATGCACTGTCCGCCTCGCAACGCGCCTTCGAGGCGTGGCGTGTCGTGCCGGCTCACGAGCGCTGCGCCCGTCTCGAGCGCGGTGTCGCGCGTCTGCGCGAGCAGCAAGAAGCCATTGCCCAGATGCTCACGCGCGAGCAGGGAAAGCCGCTGGCCGAGGCACGCGCCGAATGCGCGATGGCGGCCGACTTGATCAAGTGGTATGCCGAGGAGGCTCGCCGCACGCAGGGTCGTGTGATCCCGGCGCGCCAAGCCGGAAGCCGCATGACCGTCCTCAAGCAGCCTGTTGGCCCGGTGGCCGCCTTTTCGCCCTGGAACTTTCCGCTGGTGCTGTCGGCCCGCAAGATCGGCGGCGCCCTGGCGGCGGGCTGCAGCATCGTCCTCAAGGCCGCCGAGGAAACGCCTGCGTCGGTCGCGGCCATGGTCGATTGCCTGCATCAAGAACTCCCGCCCGGCGCGCTGCAACTGGTGTTCGGTGTGCCCTCGGAGGTTTCCCGTCAGTTGATCACCGCACCTGAGATTCGTAAGGTCACCTTCACCGGCTCGGTGCCGGTGGGCCGTCAACTCGCGCAGCTTGCGGCCACCCACCTCAAACGCATCACCCTGGAACTGGGCGGCCACGCACCGGTGATCGTGTGTCGCGACGCCGACCTCGAGCGTACCGTGCAACAGATGGTGGCCCACAAGTTTCGCAACGCGGGCCAGGCGTGCCTGGCGCCTACACGCTTTTATGTGGACCGTACGATTTACGGCGACTTCCTGGATGCCTTCACCGCCGCCACCTTCCGTCTGAAACTGGGGCCGGGCTTGGCGGCGGACACCCAGATGGGCCCGCTGGCCAATGCACGCCGCCTGGCCGCCGTCGAGGAACTCGTGCAGCAGACGGTGGACCACGGTGCGAAAGCGCTGCGCGGGTCAGTGCCTGCCGCTGGATTTTTCTCGGCCGCCACTGTCCTGACCGGTGTCGCCGCCGACGCGCCGGTGATGCAAGAGGAACCCTTTGGTCCCGTCGCCTGCGTCGTACCCTTTGACACGCTGGACCAGGCGATCGGCCTGGCCAACCAGTCCCGTTTCGGTCTCGCGGGCTACATGTTTACCGATTCGGCGCGAGCCATCGAGCGCGTGTCCGATCGGCTGGAAGTGGGCAGCCTGGCGATCAATGGCATGGGCGTCTCGGTTCCTGAAGCCCCCTTTGGCGGGGTCAAGGACAGCGGCCACGGCAGCGAGTCCGGCATCGAGGGCATGGAAGCCTTCCTCGAAACCAAGTTCACCCACTACTTCGCCTGAGGCGAAGACCCTTTCCTGCAACACACTCTCTACATCTGGAGACAACTATGAAAAGACGGACCCTCACAGCGTGCCTGACTGCCGCTGCACTTGCCCTCGCAGGTGCCAGCGCCGTTCAGGCTCAGGACCGTAACCTGCGCATCTTGGTGGGCTTTCCTGCCGGCGTATCCATCGACGTGGTCACCCGCATCGTGGCCGAAAAGATGAAGGACGAACTCAAGCGGCCCGTCATCATCGACAACCGCCCGGGCGCGGGCGGCCGCCTGGCTGCCGAACTTCTGAAGAACGCTGCGCCCGATGGCAACACGGTCATGGTCACGCCTATCGTCGTGCCGGTACTTGCGCCCATGGTGTTCAACAAGCTCAATTACAACCCTGAGACCGACTTCACGCCGGTGGGGCGCGTCAGCGACTTTGGCTTCGCGCTGGCCGTGCCCGCCTCGTCGCCGGTCAAGAGCCTCAAGGACTATGCCGCTTGGCTCAAGGCCAATCCGCAACAGGCCAACTTCGGCTCGCCCGCCGCAGGCAGCTTGCCGCACTTCTTTGGCGTGATGATCGGTAACGCCTTGGGCGTGGACATGGTGCATGTGCCGTTCAACGGCGGTGCGGCCTTGCAATCCGCCGTGCTCGGGGGCCATGCGCCGGCGGGTATCGACGTCGTGATGGAGTGGCAGCAGAACGCCAAGAGTGGCAAGGTCACCGTGCTGGCCACGTCGGGCGCACAACGCAGCAAGGTCTTGCCCGACGTCCCCACCTTCCGCGAAGCGGGCTTCCCCGATGTCGTGGGCAATGGCTGGTTCGCGATGTATGCCCCGGCGAAGACGCCGTCGGCGCAGGTGGACGAGATCAACCGCGCCCTCAACAAAGCCCTGGCCTCGCCCGAGGTGCGTGAGCGCTTTGCGGGCTTGGGCCTCGAGCCGGGTAGCGGCAGCCCCGCGGACCTGCAAAAGACCATGGCCGACGACACCCGTCGTTGGGGTCCGGTGGTACGCAAGTCGGGCTTCAAGGCGGATTGATTCGGACGGGGCCGGTCGGGGCGTTTGGCACCGCAGCTGCCTTTGGGCAACAATGCCGCCATGACGCCTCTCTCCTACCTTGCTGCCAGGCTGGTGGCGGCCCTGACCCTGGTGGCTGGATCGATCCCGGCGGCTCACAGCGCCCCCCGCTGGGACCAGATCGTCACCACCGGCCAAGGCTATTACTACATCGACCCGGCTTCAATCACCAAAGACGGTGATCGCCGCACCTTCGACAGCGCGCTCGATTACCGGCACCCGCAAACCAGTGCCGCAGGCAAGACCTATCAGTCGGTGGCGACGCAGCTTCAGGTCAATTGCCGCATGAAGATGGCGCGTATCGTCCATATGACCTACTACAGCGGTTCCATGCTCGCGGGCAGCGTGGTCGAGCGCCAGGGGATGCTGCAGGAGTGGATGGAAGTGGACGCAAGCAGCCCGATCCATCGTTTGGTGCGGTACGCCTGCTAGGGCGTGTGGCTAGAATGACTTTTGAGTGTTTTAGATGCCCGATCCAAGTTGCTTGGGGCAGCGTTTTTTCCTCAACCACCGCAAAGGTCCTATGAAACTCAGAGCCCATTCTTATTTGAGCCTTTTTGCTTTAGTGGCCGGTTTGATGGGCGCCTCGGGCGCGAGCGCACAAGCGCTCTCGCCCAATGGCGTCAAGACCCTGGCTCCCCCAGGTGCGATCAAGTCCACGGGAACCTGGGCGCTGGGCACGCGTGCTGGCGACTTCGTGTTTGTGGCTGGTATGCGTGGCATTGATCCGGCCACTAACACGCTGGTTCAAGGCGACGAAGCCCGCGTCATGCAAGCCTTCAAAAACATGCAGATGATTGCCCAATCCGAAGGCGCGTCGCTGCGTGATTCGGTGCGTCTGGTGGTCTATGTCACGGACATGTTCCGCTACCGGCCGATCGTCAACAAGGTCCAAGAGCAGTTGTGGGGCGCCGGCCCCTATCCCCCCCGCACCATCATCGAGGTGCAGCGCATGAACCAAGACGACATCGTCGAGGTCGAGGGCACGTTTTACGCGCCCGTGAAGCGCTAGGCTGGCGCACTTCGCGCGATCGGCCTCTAGCAAGGACGGGGTTCACCCAATAATTGGATCCCGTCCCGGGTTATGGGGCTTGCCCACATCAGGGTCCAACGGGCACTGGCGTTGGGCGGGCGATAAAAATGCAGCGCCATCATGTCGGTGGCGGGTTCATCGAGTCCGCCTTTGGACCAATCGAGTCCTGCCGCCGAAAAGAAAACAATCGTCTTGTCGCTCCCGACGTGGTAGCCGACGCACGCTGGATTCGATGTTCCCACGACCGCCAGGAGTCTTCTTGCGAAGACGTGCCGCGGGCTCGGTGGCGGGATGACATCGACGCCAAAGGGAAGGATCTGAGCGCCCGAGCGTCCCGCCAGGCGCGCGATTCGCGCGGGGTCTTTGGAGGCGATTGCAGCCGTTGTCCGCTGGATGAAAGACGCTTCGTTTTCGCCCGCGCCTGCCGGCGCTGCGCAGAGAAAAAGCGCAAGAGCGAACGATGGGGCGACTTTCATATCTGGGGGCCGAAGAAGCTTTCTCTCGACCTCGACGATGTTGTATCGATGGCGTGTTGAACGCGATAGGCAGCCTTAGGGATTCCAGGGCAGCAGCTGATGGCCGTTTTCCTTGAGCGTGGGGCATGAGGCGTTCAGTCGCTCGCCATCCAACACGCGCTGATATTTCTCCACGTAGCCTCTGGCCATCGCGACATGGTTGAAGGCCGCGAGGGCCCGCTGGTGACATTCTCGGGGATCGAACGTCATCTCTTGAACACTCTGCGCCAGCCGGGAAATCGAGTTCGACAGGTAACCGTGTTGAGGCAGAACAATCTCGGGAAGCGCTCCGTAAGGGGTTGCAAATACTGGATTGCCAAAATAAAGGCTCTCGATCACGGCCAAGCCGAAGGGTTCATTCCAGCGCACTGGAAAAATCATGCCCTTGGATGCGTTGAGCAACCGGAACTTCAAATCGCCACCCACCATCCCGTGAAATTGGATCGAGCGCCAAGGCGTGAACCTGAAGGTGCGCGACAAGTTCAAACGTGTTCCGCCAAGCACCGCCAATTCGACTTTCGCGCGGCGCGCCACCTCAATGGCCCCCTTGAGGTTCTTGACGGGCCAGGAGCCCTTGCCCAGGAAGTGAAAGTGACGACGCGTCGCCGTCCAATCCACAGGGCCATAAGAGGACCAGTCGAGGCCGTTGTAAACGAACTCTTTCGAGCCGTACCGGTCTGCGTGATTTTTCGAGATAAAGACGGTGTTCAGAGGGAAAGGGTATTCCCGTTTGCTGTTTCCGTGTTCCGTCACGAGGTAGGGGAAATCCATCTCCCTTTCGGTGTTGGACTGGAAATGAACGAGGTCGAAGTCCTTTGACGGTATCTGCTCCAACAAGGGGCGTGCCGGGTCGATGCCGATGACCTTGGCGAAGTCGCAGCTGGATCCGTCGGGGACCAGGAACGTGACCTCGTGCCCTAATTCGATCAGCCCCTTGGCCAAGTCCCAGACAACACGTTCCGTTCCGCCGTACGCGAAAACCGGGATTTTTGTTTGGTGAACGAGCAGTATGTTCAAGCGGCGCTCGAAGAATGATTACTTTTTAAATGTAATCTAAAGGGCGGACGATCCCCGATAGGCGGCGAGACCCCGCTGGCTTTTAGCGGCAGCTATTGATCGATGCGCTGAAGAAGTTGACGAGCCTTACCCCCGGCACTGGCTCCACAGTTAGGGCTGCTTGGTTCCCCACCTGACCCGGTTGGCCGCTTCACCATGCGGGGAGGCCCGTCGCTCGCGATTGTAGGCGAGGGCGGACCGCCGGGCGGGCAGGGGGGCGCCCCGACCCGTAGAATCGCCCGAATGTCGTACCTCGTCTTGGCCCGTAAATACCGTCCGCGCACCTTTGGCGAGATGGTGGGCCAGGAGCATGTGGTGCAGGCCCTTACCAATGCGCTGACGCAGCAGCGCCTGCATCACGCCTACCTCTTCACCGGCACCCGCGGCGTGGGCAAGACCACCGTCTCGCGCGTGCTGGCCAAGTCTCTCAATTGCCAGGGCGCCGACGGCCAGGGCGGTATCACCGCGCAGCCCTGCGGCGTCTGCCAGGCCTGCACCGACATCGACGCCGGCCGCTTCGTCGATTACACGGAGCTGGATGCGGCCTCCAATCGCGGCGTCGATGAAGTCCAGCAACTGCTCGAACAGGCCGTCTACAAGCCGGTGCAGGGCCGCTTCAAGGTCTTCATGATCGACGAGGTGC
>JACCED010275465.1_pt1 | contig 24620 bp, 22 predicted proteins | sample 7455021 | NCBI WGS metagenome assembly JACCED01 (sample SAMN15323456, study PRJNA562643) | freshwater metagenome | isolation source: river surface water | place: USA:Blue River Watershed | collected 2017-08-19
AATATAATTGATAATAAACCTATTGAAAATAGTATTGATAATATTGAAAAATTTATAGAAGATACTTATAATAAAATTATAAAATATTCATTAGATAGTATATCTGATAAATATATTTATACTATTTTAAGTAATAAAAAGAACATAATAGTATATTTTTGTATGGATAATGAATTTGCAATAGACAATTGTCCATCAATTGCAATTTATAGCAAATGTAAATCAAAATATAATAATGAAATTAGATATTATATATTATTGCTTTGTACAAAACGTAAATTTAGAGGTCAAGGTTATGCATCAAAATTATTAGATGATTTTATTATTAGAATTAAAGATGAAAATAAATCGGAAAATAACATTACAATCAAAATTATATTAAATTCATTGGAAGAGTCTGTCTTATTTTATGAATCTTATGGATTTAGATGGACTAGAGAAGAATTAGTTGATCATAATATATTAATGAATTATGAAAAATATGATAGTACTAAAGAATATTTTATAATGGAATTAATATTATAACTAAACTTTTCTTATTTTTCTTTTTGGTCGGTGCAATATGTTGACTTAATAATTTTACTTTTATTAATTTTTTCTGTTGTCTTTTATGTAAAATGATGTTCATCAATTATTTTTGTTTTAGTTTTATTTTTTTATTTCTTTAAAAAAATAAATAGAATAATTAACTTAAAAGCTAATTTATAATAGTATTTATAAAAAATGTCAGCGAGTAGTAATAATAATAATTCTAAGTATGCAATAGGTATTGATTTGGGCACTACCTATTCTTGTGTGGGTGTTTATATGAACGGAAATGTGGAGATTATAGCAAATGATCAGGGGAATCGAACGACCCCCTCTTATGTATCTTTCACGAATGAAGAGCGATTAATTGGAGATGCGGCGAAGAGCTTGGCTGCATCTAATTCGGCAAATACTGTTTTTGATGCCAAGCGTTTAATTGGGAAAAAATTTGGAGATGCAACAGTTCAATCTGATATGAAACATTTTCCCTATAAAGTTGTGAATAAAGAGGGAAAACCTTATATTGAAATCGAATTTAAGGGTCAATCAAAAATATTCTCACCGGAGGAGATTGGTGCAATGGTACTGACTAAAATGAAAGAGATTGCTGAGAGTTATTTAGGAGATACTATAACAGATGCTGTTATTACTGTTCCGGCATATTTCAATGATTCTCAGCGTCAAGCCACCAAAGATGCTGGCACCATTTGCGGCTTAAATGTTCTTCGTATTATTAATGAGCCTACTGCGGCCGCAATTGCGTATGGACTTGATAAAAAGAGTGCAGGAGAGAAGAATATATTGATTGTTGATTGTGGAGGTAAACGTTCTGCTTCCTGTGGTGAAAACCCACACTTTTAACTTAATGTTAAAAGGAATCTGGTTAATTGCTGGAAACTCCTTAAGCTTTTCCTACCACAGCATAATATGAAAATATAAGTGCGACGGTTTAAAAAAGGTAAAAGATTGGACAATCAGCAGCCAAGTTTCTAAACTAAATTTAGCAAGAAAAAGGTTCAACGACTAGGCTTATATAAGCCCACGAATGCCAGAGTTTAATTATTAAAATATTTTCAGTTTAAAAAAGAATTATCATTAATAAAATATATAATAAATATACGAGGACAAATATGAGAGAACAAATATTAGAATCAATTATTGAATTAAAAAATAAAAAAACAAATGATATAATACCAATTATAAAAAAAGAGCTTAAATTTGAGTGCAGTAAATATTCATCTATAAAAACGGATATATGGCATGTCTTTATTAACGATAGTAAATTAATGAAGACATCGGAATATATAATATCATATAAATGTTTATCATGTGAAAAGATTAATTCTGTTGGAACTACTCAATTCTTGCGAAAGATTAGACAATGTAAAGCGCAATGTTATCAATGTAATATTATAAAATTGAATAGCTTACCACCGTCGAAATCTTTAAAAGAGTATTACGAAGAGAGTAAGATAGAATTTGAATCATATCCCGACCAATATAAAAATTCATACCAATTAAGTCATTTAAATATGGATGATTATAATAGATTAAAACCTAAAATAATAAGTCTAGGAAATGGCAAATATAATAATATGGATAATTATGAATTTTGGTCGATATACAAGGTCGGGAATCAGATGAAATTTTCATCAATTATGTATGATAAAATAGATGATATAATATTTAAAGCCCATCAACCGATAGTAAAATGTGATAATTGTGAGAAAGAGTGGAGATGTAAATCATTAGAATCATTAAAAAAATATCATAAACTTTTGTGTCCAGATTGCAAGGTATGTAATAAAACATTTAAATTACGACCTTCAAAAAATATTAATAATAAAATTATTATGTATCAATCCAAATTAGAATTAAAATTTATAAATTGGTGTAATAGTAATAATATTATTGTTAATAATGGACCAGTGGTTGATTATTTATTTAATGGTAAAAATCATAAATATAGGATTGACTTCCAAATTGATGATTTATTGATTGAAATAAAAGATTTTCATATTTGGCACAAAAATCAGGTGGAAAGCGGTAAATGGGCTGCTAAATTAAGCGCAGTGGAGTCAAAAAAATATTATTTTATAACTCCGAATAATTGGAATCAAATGATAACTGAACTGAAAAATATATTAAAAATTAAATAAGATATAGTCTGACCTCATATGAAAGTATGAGAAATAATGAATTAAATATCATTATACTAACAATTCTGCGTGGGAACGCATGATGTATCAATTTTAACAATCGATGAGGGAATTTTCGAAGTCAAGGCCACTGCGGGTGATTCACACTTGGGTGGAGAAGATTTTGATACTCGCCTTGTCGAGCATTTTATTGAAGAATTTAAGAAAAAACATAAAAAAGATATACGTGAAAGTAAGCGTTCTGTTCGACGATTGCGTTCAGAATGTGAGAAGGCGAAGAGAACACTCTCTTCGGCAAGTGTGGCTAATATTGAGCTGGATAGTTTATATGAAGGACTTGATTTTAATTCTACAATTAGTCGTGCGAAGTTTGAAAGTTTGTGCGATGATTTATTCCGTAAAACAATGGAACCGGTAGAACAGGTGCTTCGTGATTCGAAGATTGCCAAGGCCGATATTCACGAAGTTGTATTGGTTGGAGGTAGTACTCGTATTCCGCGAATTCAGCAATTACTTGTCGAAATGTTTAATGGAAAGGAGTTGTGCAAATCGATTAATCCGGATGAGTGTGTGGCTTATGGAGCAGCAGTTCAGGCGGCCATTCTGAATGGTTCTCGTGATGAAAAGATTAGTGATTTACTTTTATTGGATGTTTGTCCATTGAGTTTGGGATTAGAAACCGCTGGAGGTGTTATGACGAAGCTTATAACCAGAAATACGACAATTCCTGCTAAAAAATCGCAGGTCTTCTCTACCTATTCTGATAATCAACCGGGTGTATTAATTCAGGTATTTGAGGGGGAGAGAACCATGACAAAGGATAATACTCTTTTGGGCAAATTTGAATTGGATGGTATTCCGCCAATGCCACGTGGCCAACCACAAGTGGAGGTTGTTTTTGATATCGATTCAAACGGTATTTTGAATGTATCTGCTTCCGAAAAATCGACTGGTAAAACGAATAAAATTACTATTACGAATGATAAGGGTAGATTGAGCGCCGATGAGATTGAAAGAATGGTTGCTGAAGCGGAGAAGTACAAAGAGCAGGATGAGCAATTCAGAGAGAGAGTGGATGCGAAGAATAAATTTGAAAGTTATCTTTATCAAGTGAAGAATTCGATGAATTCTGAATTGAAAGATAAGATGAAGCCTGATGATAAGGCGATGATTGATTCGAAATTGAAGGAATTTGAATCATGGCTTGATAATCATCCAAATGAGGAGAAGGGTGCTTATGAGGAGAAACAGAAGGAGTTTGAGACTGTTTTTACTAAGATAATGCAGGATTTGCAGGGAGGTGGTAGCACTCAAATGCCGTCTGAAAATCCTGTTAGTCCAGAGGAATCATTTGAGCCAAAAATTGAGGAGATAGATTAAAAATGATAGATAATTTTTATAGATATTATTATACATATTATTCATTAAATTAAAAAATCTTTTATGTTCATTATTTTTTTATTTTAAATAAAATGATGGAAGCCAGCTCTACAACAACAAGCATAGACCTTGAAAATGGAGGTGGTTATGAAAATATACAAACACCAGATGCATCAACATCAACTATTCTTAATTGTTGTTTGGTAGTTTCAATTTTACTATTATTTGCGCCATTTATTATTCTTGATGTATTTTATTTTTATTACTCTTTTCACGGAGGTGAATGTGCGAATAAAAAGGATGATTTTGGAATCACAATTGACCAATATCTTTTAGGACAAGCGATTGCCCTATTCATAACATTTATATTTATGATTGCTATTGGTATTGCTTTATATACATGTAAAGCTGTTGAAGAATTCCCATTTCATATAATAACATATCCAATAACTGTATTTTCAATTGTATGGCTGGTTATCGGATGTGTTGTCTACTGGACAAAAACGGATACCGATAGTTGTACAAAAGAGAAGAATACATTTATTTTAGTTACGTTAATTATTTGCATTGTAGGAACATTTACGAATCTTTGTCTAAATGGTAATGGCAAAAAGAGATAGAAATTTCTTTTTGGAGTTTATAAAATGGTGGAGATTTTAACAAATCTGTACAAAAAGGAATCCTCTGCAAAAGAGATTGATAAAAAAATGATAAATATTTTTTTATAGATATTGTTTATTTATACATTCATTATTTATTATGAAATAATGGATGATAGTTCTGAAACAGTAAGCATCGATCTTGAAGACGATGATAATAATATGCAAAAACTTATTTCGGGAGAAAATGGAGCATTAAATATGCTTAATTTTGCTTTGATAGTTATAGCTATAATATTCTTTGGACCATTTATTATTCTCGATGCATTTTATTTTTATTACTCATTTCATGGAGGTGAATGTGGAAATAAAAAAGATGATTTTGGGCTTACAATAAATGATTATCTATTAGGAGAAGCGATTTCTATTTTAATGATGTTATTTATTATTATCATGGGTATATTTTTATGTAAATGTAAAGATGTTGGAAAGTTTTCATATAAGATAATAACATATCCAATGATTATCTTTTCGATTACATGGTTAACTATCGGGTGTGTTGTCTATTGGGGAGAAACAGATAGAAAAAAATGTACATTAGATAAAAATACATTTATTTTCATAACAATTATTTTTAGTATTGTTGGAATATGCATGGGTATATCTTTTAATAGTAAGTGTAATAGTGATTTGTCCAATTAGAATCCGTTTTATATTTTATAATATTTTCTGAAATTTGGGAGAAACGGTATTTTCTAAAAAAAACATATCAGGAAACGGATTGAAAAAACCAGTGCAGGAAAAGGCAAAAATCTTCACTTTTTTAGAGTGCAAAAAAATGACATTTTGAGAAAAAAAAACATATCAGGAAACGGGTTGGAAAAAAACCAGTGCAAGAAAAGGCGAAAATCTTCACTTTTTTCCCCGTTTTTTAAAAATTATTCTCAGCACGTCTTTGAAAAAATGGGGGACGTGCTGAGAATAATTTCATTTTTATAAAATTATTTTAACAAGGATTTTTTTTATTACTTTTAGGATTTTTAGTATCAGTATTTTTATGCGAATAATATTTATTTTTAATATTTTTTTCACAGTAAATCGAAAAATTATCCAATTTAAGTAATTTTTTTAAGAGTTTTTTGGCATTGCATAATTTTTTTTGCTTAACGTGGATAAGCCGGATAAATTGCTATTTTTTTAAATCGTTATTAAATAAATAAATATATTACCAGTATGGTAATTAATTATTTTGATTAGTTGATTAAAATAGGTGTATTAAATTAGGTGTTTAAGTAATTTTTAAAAATCAGTGGTTTTACAATATATTATTGATTTATAATGGGACTACTATAAAATATAATATCATTAAATATTGTATATTTTAATATTATCCAAAATAAGTAATTAGAGTAAGAAATTATGCAGTCAAAAAAAACAGTGGTTTTAGTATTGAAAAACATTTTGGTCAAAAAAATTTTTTTTTTTATAAAAAAAATAAAAAATTATAAAAAACTGCAAAAAAAACGTTCCATATTTTTATGAAAAATGAGTTTTTGGAAAGGGGAATAATTTTTTGTTTAAAAATGGGGAAAATAATAAAAAATATCAATAAATCACAAGGTGCTCATTTTCCATATTTTCCAACTCTAACTTGTTTTTTTTACTCATTGCCATTTTGGATTTTTTGGTGAGTAAATTATTGTTAAAATGGTGTAAAAATAATATTTTTATTGTAGAAAATGAAAATTACTTAAAATGGAAAATTACTTAAATTGGATAAATTTTATATATTTCAACATGTAAGTGATATAAAAATAAAAATAATATATAATAATATATGGAGCATTCTCATTATAAGTGTATTAGATGTGGTTATAATACTCGATTAAGGAGTGATATGAAGAGACATCTTGAAAGAAAGATAAAATGTTGTAAATTGATTGATTCATATAACTATACTGATGAGGAGATATATGAAAAATCATTAACAATGAATGTAATAAATCATAATGTTGAAAATAGATGTACGAAGTGCGATAAATTATTTTCACGCAGTTTTAATATGAAACGTCATCAAAAAACCTGTAAAAAGAGTTTTGATAAAAATGCGAATGATAGCTCGACGAATGATAGCTTGACGAATGATAGCTCGACAAATGATAAATCAGTTATTGATAATTCTGTGAATGATAATGTTACGAATAATATTGTAAATAATATTACAAATAATATTACCAATAATACAAAAATAGAAAATAATGTAGTGATTGTTCAGAATAATATTAAATCTTTTGATGAACCGTGGAGTGTCGAACATTTGGACACTTATTTGCGATTCCTTTTATTAATATCAAAATCAAAATATACTGACCTTTTAACGGAAATTTTAAATAATAAAGATAATCTAAACGTAATTATTGAAAAGGGTTCTGATTCTGGACTAGTATATAAAAATGATAAAGAGATGTATGTAAAAATGAAAATGAAAGAGATTATGAGTCATTCAATGAATAAACTGTATGAGCAATTGAATAATATTTATAATGATTATTTATTAGAAGAGAGCAAAATAAATACAGAGATAAATTTAAAAAATATTATAAAAAAGGAGAAGGATAAGAGCGATAAAAAATACGATGATTATATAAACGACGATAATATTAAAGGTATTGTAAATGATTATTTAGTTAATATTTATCATTTGAAAAAAGAGGAGGCGTTGGCATTGACAAAATGTTTGGATGATGATAGAATTGGGTATTAAGTCGTTCCATATGCTCAACTCATTCCATATCATAAACTCTGTTTATATATAGATGCTCATTCCATAAGTATGGCTCAAATTTTTATATATGGCCTGCTCATTCCATGGAATGAACTCATTTTTCATCTGCGAGCTGCTCATTCCATAAGTATGGCTCATTTTGCATATTTTTTTCACATTTTTAGTATCATATATACTATATAAAATAATATCATTATATATTATATAATGAGTAATCCTATAAATAATCAAGATTGGACAACAATAACATTACAAAATAAAGAGAAGATGATGAAAGGTATGGCAAGAAAAATTGTTGAAAAGCAGGGAGATATGAGCTCTGTTATAAATAATAAAAAAATAGAAAATGAAACAGAGAATTTTGCAATAAAATATATTCCAAAAGAATTATCAAAAGAGATTGTAAATGCGAGAATTACTCTAAAATTATCGCAAAAAGATTTTGCAAATAAATTAAATATGAGTCATAGTATTTATAATGAGCTTGAAAATGGCAAAGCAATATATAATGTAGAAACAAAGAAAATCATAAATAAAATTGAGAATGTTTATAAAATAAAATTTTTAAATAAATAATTTATTAATTTTCATGTCGATAAACCATTTTAATTTTTCATGCGACATATTATTATAAATACGATGTCCATAAACTGTGTTTTCATTATATATATTCTCAAATGAAAAAGTATCTAAAATATATTTTGGACAATATAACAAATTTTCATCTTTCAATTTTACACAAAAAAACACATCCTCTGGAAATAATAAATCATTCTTGTATTTATCACAAATATATTCCATTATTCTAGTTTTTCGAAAACTTATACCTCCATTTCCAAAAGATAATTTTCCATACATTAAAATATCATGTTCCCATTTTGCACCAATATAATTATATTTAAAGAAATCATTTGAAAATTTACCGAAAGATATTGCATCATATTGAAATATTAAACAATTTTCCTCTTTTATTCTTTTCCAGAAAGATAAGCTGGATAATGTTTTATTATAATTATCTAATGTATCTATTTTTTCATCTAATAAAAATATTTTAGCAGATATATCCATTTTTTTTAATATATTTTCATATTCTACTTTACTCTCCTCTATTGTAAAGATTGTTAAGTTCCAACTATCATCAACTGAATATAAAAATAATCGCAAAATTAATTCAAATATTCCATCATAACGATCATCTATAAATAATAATGTTTTTGTTTTTCTATCATTATATTTTATTTTTGGATAATCTAATTTATGAATCTTCTCTTTATTCTGATTCAATACATATTTAAAATATTCTTGTTTATTATGATATCCAATAAAATGCCAATGATAATATATAAAATCAAGTTTATTACTATCTTTTGCTAATTTATAATTATATATATACGGATCAAATTGTAGATATCTATTTTTTATCATATTCAAATAATTATTATCAATTAATTTCGTTCTATCAAATGATGAATTTATTTTTATATGTTTTTCATTATTATTAGAATTTCCAATAGTTAAAATTGTTTCACCTTCAAAGCGTTCTTTATATAAAACACATTTTAAATGGTTATCCCATCCAGAATTAGAATCTATTCTTTTTATTTTTAAAATATTATTCTCAATATTAAATTCAAATTTATAATTATTATAAAATGGTATAACTCTGGAATCATCGTTTTTTATAAGATTTATGTTATTAATATCTATTATAGATAATAGATTCGTATTTTCAGAAGGTGTTTCAATTATCATTTGATAACCGTCATTTAATATTTTTATAATAAATGATTCTTTTAATTCGTTATCTTTATTCTTACAATATAAATAATACTTTTGATTAATATCTAAAATATCAAATCTATATAAATCTGATTTTTCATGATTATTATAATAAATAAAAAAATAATAATTATATTTATGTAATAAAAAATGTTTCATATAATAATTAAATTATAGAATATAAAATTATAAGATTATATACAAAATTAATTAATAAAATTAATAAATTAGTAATAAAATTAGTAATAAAATTAGTAATATTATAAACTATTTTTCAATAATTCTTTTACCTTTTTGACGTAATTTTTCATAGCATCCTCTTTGCTAATACCTTTTACATTATTCCAACCCTTCCATTTTTCCATTTCAACTCTGTTTAAAATAGATGGTTTCTCTATATTAATATCACCAAATTTGGCCTGTTTATAATAGGAATATAATATTAATTTATCTTCATCACTAACTTGTTTTAGTTTTTTTACTAATTCAATCGCTTTTTCAAATTTTTCGGTCATTTATGTAATATAATTATATTATATAAATATATTTTAAATATGGATTATTGCCATTCATGGATTTCTTTATCAAACATGCGTTTTCTATGCTGATAACAAAATAAACTATCTTTATTATATTTATTAAATATCGACTTTTTACAACGTTTCTCATTCGATAATATCATACAACACCTATAATTATATGTATGATTTTCTAATTTTATCTTATTATTTTTCCATGCATTTGATGCATTGTTAAAGAATTCTGGTGTAAATTCTGCATCCATTTATGGTTAGTTATTATTATTATTTAGTGCATTATATTTTATATATAATACAAAATATTTTTCATTTTTATTTATTTTTCATTTTCCACTTTTAAATTTAATGAATAATCATTCTGAAAATGTCCTATAATAACCCTATTAAAATCTTTGTATATAGGTATTTTCTCTTTTATAATAATATTTTTAATCATTCCATCTTCATTTTTTTCAAGTTTTACATAATCCAAATCATTATAAAAATATGCTAAATCAATGCTATCATGTATCCATGATTTTCCCATTATTTTAACAACCATTTTATGAAATTTTTCCATAGGAATGACTCGCATCTCATTTAATTGCGTGGACATCGAATTAAATGACTTTAATACCTTTTTATTACGATTTGCCTTTATCATAAAACCTAACTCCCATCCTCTTTTATTAACTTGTGGAATAATCTCTTTATCTGGTTTATCAATACAATTAAAAATTTTACTCCAATCACCATTAATATTTTTGTCCCATAATTCATCATAAACAGTTTTAAAAACATCAAATGCTATAATTGATTTCGTATTAATTTTTAACCCTAGCTTCACTCTTAAAAGTGATATATATTTTGGATTTAGCTCTGCGCGATAACCATGTTTCATAATTTGATGCAAAGCCTCTATCCATACTTTATTTTGATACACATATCCTTTTGTTTTTGTTACTCTACTATTCTCTGCAATGAGTCCTACTAATTGTACCAAATTTGCAATATATTTATCTTGAAAATGATCAAATATACGGAATTCTATCCCATTCGGAACAGTCATACCCACGCCCGATTCACGATGTTCGGGTCTATCTGGATCAGTTGACCCGAATGTTCTAATATCAGAGCTTAAAGTTGTTATTGCATCCTCTTGAAGAGCAGCTGGACTCGGTTTATAACAGGGTTTTAATTTATCACTCTCATAAAATTTTAAGTTCTTTCTCCAATAAGTTGGTGTTTTAGCATATCTACCAATACCCTTTGATAATAAACGAACATCTGTTCCTGCTAAATTTCCCCATCCAATAATCATTACTCTGAAACTACCTCTAACTCTCTTTTCTAAACTACCGGGTGCCATTTCATCACCTGTAAAATAAGCTGTTAACAACAGAGGTTCAATCCATTGTAATTGATTACAAAAATTTTGGTGCATTTTTATAAAATCACTCTTCTTTATTTTAGGTGTATATGGTAATGTGAAAGTAATATGATAACTTCCATTATACTCTGTTAAAGTATTATCATTTTTAGGATTCTTATATGATGAACCGATTAATTTAGGTACTTTTAAATGACGAGTCATTCCAGATGGATATTCAACGAGTTCACCATATTTTTTAACTAATTTATTTGTTATTTTATCTTTCATCAAAATTTTATAATATTTTTCTTTCCAATATACTATACCTTTTGATAAACTAACAATATTTCTATTTTTATCAATTGAACAGAAAGGATTCATCGTAACAAATTCTGGCATTTCAATGGGAACTCTTTTTATAACCCACTTTTCATTACATCGGCGACCACTCCTTTCAAATGGTATCGATTTTAAAAATAATATATCGTCATCAGATACATCAATTAACCCTTTATCATAATCATCTAATATTCTATTCATTGCTGCATATGAATCAAAAATTAAAACATCTTTTATAGGTTTATTTTTAATATCTTTAGGTTTGTGAAATATGTGCATCTCATGCTCTAATCCTAACCCCCAAGTATATTTTCTTAAATTCATTATAAAATACAGATAGATAAATTTTTAAATTTATTTATTTTCAAATAGATAAAATTTCAGCTTGGTTATTATTTATTTTATTTCTCATTATTTATTTTATCTAATATATTTATTTTATCTAATATATTTATTATTGAATGATGATTTTTAATATAATTAATTAACCCTAATGGAGAGAACTGCAAAAAATAATCGTTCATTATATCTTTTTCATCCTCCTCTATATTCACCAAAATATTTTTGTTATTAAATTTTTGAAAATATTTATTATAAAAATAGAGGATTGATTTTTCATTGAAAATATTTTTAAATAAATTTTTATTTGTAAAATCATTGTATAATTCATTATTCCCTTCAAACCATGATTCAATTCCTAGAAATTCAAATTCAATATTATCCTTATCTGGTAATGTATAATAAAAATACTGTGATAACGGTCCACCTAAGCTATATCCATACATTTTTATTTTTAAATTCTCTTTGTATACATTATTTTTAATATGTGAAAATACTTCATATATATCAATTTTATTATCATTAATATTCTCAATATAATCGGGTGATACTTGGAATAGGTTTCCCCTTTGAGACAAAATACTTTTGATAAAGTCTTCCCCTTTACATATTAACTTATGTATTAATAAGGTAGCAATCTCTTTTATTTTGCTTAAACCATCAAAATAGATATAATGTTTGTCTGAATTATTTTTTTTATAAAAATATATGATTAAATTTTCCGTATAAAAAAAATAAAAGTATTCATTCTCTTTTAAAAATACATTCTCTTCTATGGATTCCGGAGATTCTATAAATTTTTTAACAAACTCTCTATAAAAGATAACATCTTTCAAATCATCAATCGTATTATTATTATTATTTGATATTTCTATGCAATTATCATTTTTAATTAAAAATAATATTATAAAAAATTGAATAACTTGAAGTTTTTCTAATAAATTATTCATATGAATATATAATTATTATAGATATTTTTTATAAATAAATTATATAAGTATAAATGATTTTAATACCAAATAATCATTCTAAAAAAATTGAAGCTATGTGTATAGAAAAATATATAAATATAAATAAAATAAATAGTAAGATAATAAATTATGATAGAATCCTAAATATTAATAAAGAAATTTTGAAAACGTATAAAGATAAACCGGACTTATTAATAATAAATTTTTCACATGATACCCCCGATATTATAAAAAATATACCAAAATATCCAATTTTTTTAAATAATATATTTTATATAACACCAATATGTATTCAGCAAGTTAATGGATTTGATAATAATTCACATGATAAAGATTATTTAATAAATAATTTTATAGAAAGAATAAAACTTATTTTAGGTGGTATTATTACAAACCGAGAGATAAAAGTTAAATATATATCAAATTTAGATTTATCATCGGGTATTAAAGATTATATGAAAAATGATTTTGAAAAAAAATGGTTTGTAAATAAATTACCAAAATGGATGTCCAAAAATTTTGAAATAAATAAAGCAGGTTGGTTTTCTGATTATAACAAATTGGCAATTAATTATATTTATAAAAATTATAAGATTAAAAATGTTGCTGAATTAGGAACATATTATGGATTATCAACACTGTATTTGGCAGAAAAAAATAGTGGAATAATATACTCTTTTGACGAATTTAAGAATATTTTATTAACAGATTTTATAATAGATAATCTAACACCAATTGATAAAAAATATTTTTTAAAATATTTAAAATTTGAATCTTTCCACAAAAATTTAGAAAATTATAAAAACATATATTCAATCAAATATGATTGTTATGATGCGTGTAAATTATTATATGAAAATAATATTGGTATTGACCTGTTTTATATAGATTTTTGCAAAATTGATAATAAATTAATTAGAGTTGTTGATGAAATTTTTCATCGTTATCCTAATTGTATCATTGTTGGAGATGATGCTGAGTATTTAGATAAATCTTTAGAATATTTTAAAAATAAATATGATTATGTTAATTTAGAAACCTGTTATATATGTTCTAAAAAATTAGTGAATAAAAATAAATTATTACAAGCTTTTGAAATAATGAAAGATTATAATAATACAAATAATTTAAAAAAATTGGAAAAATTAGAAGAAAAATATAAAATAAATTATATTGTAAGATTAATAAAAAATAATAGTACTATTGATAAAATATTAGATAATATTAAAAAATTAAATATAGATCCGAATACTAAAAGTGGCAATATTTCACAAAATGGAAATTTATTTATTTATATAGCTTCTAATTTTTATAAAAATAAAAAATACTATTATGAATTATATAATAAATTAAATGATATATATTTAGATAAGAAATTAATGAATAATTTCAATTTATCATCAGATGATTATTTTAATTATAAACTAGATGATTTTATCTAATTAGTCTTCTTTTTTATGCATTATTTCATTCATATATAGTGGATAAATGGATAATGTAAAAAGGATACTCGATACGAATGCAATTACATATAAAATTTTATCTAAAAATAGTAGGAACATGGATATATAATCTGGAAAACAGATATACGAATTTTCATATTGATAATAATACATAAATATTTCGTGTCCTGGATATCCCGGATAACCTGCACCGTATGTGCATATTAGATATGTACCATCATCTTTTAATTGATAATGATAATGAGATATGGAATCTTTTACATGTATCGATGTAATTGAACCTTCTCTTTTGGCAATTCCGTAATGAATATTACAGTGAATAACAAGTAGTGTTGTTATGCTAAGCAGCACGCCTATTAATGAAAACATAGTTGTTTTTTCCATTTTTTTGAATTTGTGGTATTATTTCTTTTATAATATGCGTGTTGTAATATTTTTTACTATCATTTTTTTTACACAGAATCACAAGAATAAGATTGTAAATTATGTTCCCAGAAATCATTTGATTTACTATGAATAGGACTTTGTTGCTTTAAAATAGTATAATTATTTGATGGACTTTGTGGCTTTACAATAGTATGGCTAAAGACACGTCTATATACTGGGCTAATTGGTTTGCTTAAATCATCATTGCCATCATCAAAATAAGGATCCGGAGGATAATTATTGATATCTATATGAGTTTTTTTTTCTTCATTAAAATGCTCAATAATTATTGGTTTAATTTTATTCTTTCGCATGTTTTTTATTAAAAAAACAGTGTATATAAAAAATAGAATAACAATTGATGCAAATATCGTATAAATATTTTTATTTATGAAATGATTATCTCCTAATAGACAAAATCCGTACCAATCATCATCAATATTTATCTCACGTAATAGTTTTTCCATTATTTTATTTGATACTAAAATAATTGTGGTAAATAAAAATATAAATGGTAATATCATAAATATCATCATATCACATGTTTTTTATTATTATTATAATCGATTGGCTTAAATAAAAACGTTTCAATTTTATTTTTATTGAAAAATAAAAATAAAATTATTTCCGTTTTAGGAATCAACAACAATCCCAATCTAAATTTCCTCTTTCATCTATGTGAGCGATTCCACAATCACCCCATCCATATGGGAGGAATTCATCTTCGGATAATTGTAAAAAACCATCTCTTCCTAGATAATCACCTTCGTACTGAGTGTACATTGGTGTTCCTCCTATTTTTACACCCATATGTGGTACATATCTTGACTCATAATATTCATCATGATATTCGCTAGAATTTCTATCATGCCCATATTTAAGCATAATATACGGCTTAGGTTTAAGCTCTATTGATTTTCCCCAAAACTCAATCATATGAGGTTTATATGGAGTTTTGAACGAAGGTGCTTCTAAAACAATCTGTTTTTTAAGATTCTCTTCAGTAAGTTCTATATCCAGAATTCTAAATTCTGGATCTAGGTCATCGCTATCTTCATCCATTGTAGTGAAGACTCTGCGTAAGATATTATCCTTTTTTCGAGGGTCCTTAAATTGACATATTAATTTCATCGGTTCTTTCAATTCATTTTTTGATAATGGCCACTCTTCACCTTCAATAAAGAAGGGTTTATTGCCACCAAATTTATCTTCCAAACCGGTTTCAACCTCTATTTCATTTTTACTGATTCTTGGAATAAATGCAATTGTATAACAATCATCATATAAATCGTCAAAATCAATATTTTTAGGTTTAGGGGGAGCTGGTTTAGAGGCGATTGGTTTAGATTCTGATTTAGAAGCGTCTGGTTTAGAAACTGGTTTAGATTCTGATTTATTCGATTGTTTTACCCATCTTTTGCAAGTTTTTGTTTGAGAAACAATCCATAAATTACCGTCTTTGCCAAGCATTTCATTGCCAACATCTTCTGCACTCGCTGAATAACCGAGTCCTTTTGGACTGGGTTCATCACCTTTGTAAGATTTTGTTGGATCGTTTAAACACTTCATTATAGTTATTTGGTACTTATTTTATATATTCTAAAATATATAAAATATATATATCAGTTTTTTTCAAGTATCACTGTAATAATAATCGTCAATCACAGTTTTACCTTTGACACATCGGCTCATCTTCGCTGGTGAAAATCCCTCTGCATCAGCCGCTTTTGCAATAGTTTCCCATGTTGATAATAGAAGGTGCGTTTCTGCCTCTCTTTTATAGACTTTTTTGCCTGTTGATGAAACAGCTTGTGGTTTGTATTCATAATTTTTTAGACATATCCCATAATATCCCTCATTACTACCTTCAGATGTCCATACAGTTGATTTGAGAGCATATGGCGATGCATTTAGATAATCTTTTATCTCTTTCATGTCATTATATGATAGCGGTTTCCCGACAGATACCTTCCATTTTTCATATTCGGTTAAAAGAACCGAATTTAGAATCTTGCCACAATCGGAAAATTTACAGACTTGGAAAATAAATGTTTCAACGGTGGAAGCTTCCGCGCTCTTTTTGTATTCAACCTCTTTTAACTTAATACCAATATATCCATGGCATCCATGAATGCGTTTTGGCTTGAATCTGGTGTCTAAATAACTCTTTAATGCATGGAACATCTCTTTGGTAGGTTTCACTTTATTCCATAAACGATATCGTCCTTCCAAATTCACCGATAATTCCTCCACATCTGGGCGAACTATACAGATGGTGCTGACGAATTCGTTAAATTTTTTATTCAGGTCATCCTCCGGTAATAATACATTCTGATAAACAGATTGGTCCTCCTGATTTACCGAATCTATGATTTTTTGCTGGTTCTCGAGCTTCTCTTTGAGATAATTTATTTCAATCGATTTTTCGGTGATAATTTGCTCCTGGCTTTTATTTTTATCTTCCAAATTCTTGATTTTTTCATCAATACTTCTTTGTATATCTTCTAATTCTTCATTTCTTTTTATCAAGTTATTAAAATTGTCTATACTATACATCTTGGACTGGATAATCTCTTTGATACACTTAGATAATTTTTCAATAGTAAAATCGAATTCGTCATATGCGATAATTTCGGTTTTATTCTTTTCATTTACTTCGATGCTGCGAATCTGTTTTTTAATTAGTTTATGACTCTTTATCAGGTTTTCAATTTCCACTTTGTTTTGAACTTTGAATGCTTCTATTAGAATGAAATTGTTGTAATTTTTGCGATGATTTGTTAGCCTTGTTGGTAATTCATTTGTGTGGCCGAATTTAATTAATTTTTCTCCGGCCTGGTTAACATTATCAATTGTGCCGAAATAAATGCATTCTGTATTGACCGGGAATTGTTTTACAATGGCCTTCTCAATTGCTCTCTGTTTTTCAATCTTCGAGTTTTCAAGGAGGGTATGTTTTTCTTGAATAATGGTATCTTTTTGTTCTAATTGCATTTTTAATTCATTACTCTCCTCTTCCATTGTTTCGTGCAAAATTTCTTCTAACTTGACAAAATATTCATGAATTTCTTTAGCCTTTTTTGTTTCTGCTTTGATACAGAATAATTTAAAGGTTTTTATTGTGAGTAGAAATGTCTCTTTATTATGACCTCCATGTTTTTTGGTATTATTATCTTGCTCTGGGTGTGACCAAAGCAAGTTTTTATAATCAATATCTATTTTAAAATTTTTTTCTAATAGTACTTTAGCAGTCGCTTTTTGTTTAAATTCAAGCCATTTCCATACATCATCTAAATTAATAACAAAATCTGTAGTTGAATTATAATTAAGATAACAATAAAATGAAGAAATAAATAGTTGTTGTTCAGAATCAGTAAAGTTTTCTTTAATTTTTATTAATAACTTATTGTTATAAACATTTGTAAGTTTTGTGATTGGATTCTTCTCAATCAAATTGACAATGTCGAGTGTTTGCATTTTTGTTTTTTTTTATAATTTTATATTATAAATATCTTTTTAAGTTAATTTTGTTTTTGAATAATAAAAATAAAAGAAAGATTATAATATTTTATTAAAAAATAAAATTTTATTTATTTCTTTTAAAATATTTGATAAATCAAAATCTTTTTCATTAGGATTATATCTTATTATTTTGCTTCCTTGTGATTTTATGTATTCTTCACGTATTAATTCTTTAGAAATATCTCTATCTTTATGATTAAATTCATCGCATTCAATAGCTAATTTATAGTCAATAAAATATAAATCTATTTTATATTTTCCAATCATATATTGTCTTTTCATATTTAAAACATCTTTATATGAATTCTCAATAAATCCAATTGTTTGATTTTCAATACACATACATAAATTTATTTGTTTTATATTATCTTTTATATCAATAATGTATTTATTTCTTAAATTAAATGAATTTTTAAATAGTTCAAATGCATCTTCTGTAAGAAGATAATCAATTTTATTTTGACCACCATTTTTATTTTCATTTTTATATTTATTTTTTTTAATGATATAATGAATATTTTCTTTATAATTTTTTTTTAAATTTGTCGTAAGATTAACTTTTTTACTTGATAAATATGATAATTCTTCTATATTTTTTATAAATGATGCCATTTTTAATTATTTTTATTGCGTATAAGTGTATGTATTTTGTTAATGAAAAAATAAATCATTTTTTTATTTCTTTTAAAAAAATTAAAAAAAACTGAATTATTTTTTTAGCTCGAATTTTTAATTATTTATTTTTACAAAATTATAAAAATGAAATTTAGCAAAGAGGAAGAAATCTTAATTGCAAATAAATTAAAAGAACATTATAATTGTGATATTCTTTTTAGTGATAAAATTCCATATACTTTGTATAATTGTAAAAATATAGGTTTATTATTAGAACATAAAAATATTAGACAAATTATTAATCAAATATTAAAAGGTAAAAAAGACGAACAAGTCTTTAAAATAAAAATGAAAACAAATGGTGGACTACAATTAGTCAATTTTATAAATTTAGATTTATTGGTTGAATTATTTATTAAATCAAGAAAAGATATATCATTAGATATATGTAAAACAATTGGTATAAATATTAATAATTATAAATTTTCATGTATTGAAAATGATACATTAAAATGTATTATTGATACTTTTGCAGGTGAAAAAATGATAAAACAGTATAAAGTAAATAAATATTACATTGATTTATATTTTGAAGATTATCAATTAGCAATTGAATGTGATGAACATCATACTAATAAAATTTATGATGAAAATAGAGAGAAAGAAATAAATGAAATATTAAATTGTAAATTCATACGGTATAAACCATATGATAATGATTTTAATATTTTTAATTTGTTAAATAGAATTTATTTACATATAAAATAGATATTTTACAATAAATCTTGCTTAACCTAAACATTAAGCAAATAATGTGTATATTTTATCGCTTTTAATATTTAAAAGCAAAAATATTAGTACAATCTAAAACCGCTTTATCAATACAAAAGCAACTTTTTAACAATAAACATTCGTATTAAAATATTTTTATTAAACACATATTGATAATCTTGCTTTGTGTTCACCCAAAGCAAGTTATCTTTGCTCTTCAATCTTGAGGACCACGTTTTTTACAATAAACATTCGTGTTAAAAATATTTTTATTAAATATATATTCATAATCTTGCTTTCCCTGTTGGCACAGCAAGTTATCTTTGCTTCACCCAAATGTGAATCAAACATTTTTACAATCTATTTTAAATTATGTCTTTTTTATACGAAGATTTATTCTGTTTTTCTTTTTAAATGCCTCTGTATATGGCTCATCCTCTTCGCTATCATCCTTCGAATAATTCTGCTCACTAAATACCCATGCTTCTGGGCAACATATGCGGAATTCATCGTGATTATTGGCTTTATACCAAAACACTTGGTCCTCTAATTTATTTGATTTGGCCAAAAGATGGATAACAAGACATTCATAATTCTCTGTGCAAGCGTCCATTGCCTGACAGAACATGTCGAATGTATTGAACATTCCTGCAAAGTTTTCATACAGTTTTTTTCGATTTTGGTAATTACTTTCACGGAGTAAGAATACGTAATCAATGTTACTGCGCAAATTTGGTGGAATCCCAATCGCATATTGCATAATTAGCACAAAAAGGATACCCCAATGACGTCCGTTCATAAAGATTTCTCGGATTCTCTTGTCCTTTTTCCAGTCATTATCGTAGAGACAGTCATCCATAATTAAGAAGGCCCTATTGTCAATATCTTTTTCCCCAGTCATTATCCTTTTCTTCAATTGTTTCTGCCTTTTAATGAATTCTTCGGTGATTTTCGCTGCGTATTCATCGTGAATAAATATCGGTGGAATAATATCGGAATAAAATTTGTTAGCATTTTCGGTGGGACTGATGACGGTTCCAGCGGGTAAATCTTGGTGATGATATAAAAGGTCTTTTGTTAAAAATGATTTGCCAGTATTTCTTTTACCAATTAATACGACGACCGAATCATCTTTTATCATGTTCATGTTAAATTTCTTTAATTGAAGACTCATATATAATCTTGAATATTTTTTTTTTTTATTTTTTAACCTATTCTTTTTTTGAAATTATCTATATATATTATAAATAATGTCGGAGAGTGATAGCATAATTATCAACAAAAATTTGATTGTAGAACAATCCGAGATTGTTAATAAATCACTGGAAGTTGATTCTGGAGTTGCAGTTGGCGGTGATTTGAATTCGAACAATCAAAATGTATTCGGCCAATTATCTGTTTATGATAATATTTATTCAACTGGAAACGTTTTTTTACAACCGGTTAATAATGATAAAGATTTTTTATATTTGAAAAACGACGGTGGTATCATTTGTAAAAATATTGAAATGGGGGACCATGTCTCTATAGGAAAAGATGCAGGACCGGTTGGACAGGCGATTAATAGTATTATTATTAATGCATCGGGCGATATTTTAAATGCAGATACGAAAGGATTATTCGTGGATCCTATAAGAAATAGAATCGCTGAAAAGGCCTTATATTATAATATAAGAACAAAGGAGATAAGTTATTCGGATGTTGGCCAAGGCCCTACGGGTGCACAGGGCCCAACCGGGGCACAGGGTCCGGCGGGAATACAGGGCCCAACCGGGGCACATGGATCAACCGGAGCACAAGGCCCAACCGGGGCACAGGGTCCGGCGGGAATACAAGGCCCAACCGGGGCACAGGGTCCGGAGGGAATACAGGGTCCAATCGGTGCACAGGGTCCGGCGGGAATACAGGGCCCAATCGGTGCACAGGGTCCAACTGGAACTTTTGGCTTAACTGGTAATAAATATTCTCAATACATATATTGGGACGAAGCTTCTAAAGAATTTCTTGTTGAAACAAATTCTATAATCCATATTGGCAATAATGCTGGTGGAGAGGTGAGTGGTAGTCAAGGCCCAAATTCTATAGCTATTGGTACAGAAGCACAGTACTATGGAAATACAGGGGCAACAGGTTCTATTGCTATCGGTTATCAAGCTGGTTATACAGGACAGGGTGGAAATACTGGATATGCAGTAGCCATCGGTTATCAAGCGGGGTCTACTGGCCAAGGTGAATATACTGTTGCAATGGGTTATCTGGCAGGAGCTTCTGGGCAAAAGTCTAATGCTGTTGCTATTGGAAATCAAGCACAGTACGATAGTGGTTCAACAGGTTCTATTGCTATCGGTTATCAAGCCGGTTATACAGCACAGGGTGGAAACGTCGGCTACTCTGTCGCAATGGGTTATCAAGCAGGATATTCTGGCCAAAAAAGTTCTTCAGTAGCTATTGGACAACAGGCAGGATATTCTACACAAAACAGTTCTGCAGTAGCTATTGGAGAACTGGCAGGATATTCTGGACAAAATACTTTAGCAGTCGCTATTGGAGCCTATGCAGGATATGATACACAAGGTGGTTCAGCAGTCGCTATCGGACCCAATGCAGGAGGTTCCACACAAAATGATTATGCAGTCGCTATTGGATCCTTTGCAGGAATTACTACACAAGGTCAATATGCAGTCGCTATCGGAAACCAAGCAGGATATGATATACAAGGTGATTCAGCAGTCGCTATCGGTTACCAAGCAGGATATTCTAGACAAGATGATAATGCAGTCGCTATCGGATACCAAGCAGGAAAATATATACAGAGTACTAATACAATTGCTATCGGGAACGAAGCAGGATATACTGCACAAGGTAATTCAGCAGTTGCAATGGGTTATCTTGCAGGACGCAATGCACAAAAGTCTAATGCTGTTGCTATTGGAAATCAAGCACAGTACGATAGTGGTTCAACCGGTTCTATTGCTATCGGTTATCAAGCCGGTTATACAGCACAGGGTGGAAATACGGGCTATTCAGTGGCTATCGGTTATCAGGCGGGGCAAACTGGCCAAGGTCAATATGCAGTTGCAATGGGTTATCAAGCGGGGGCGAGTGGCCAGCAAGGTTATGCAGTTGCAATGGGTTATCAGGCAGGAGCTACTACACAAAAGTCTAATGCTGTCGCTATTGGAAATCAAGCACAGTACAATAGTAGTACAACAGGTTCTATTGCTATCGGTTATCAAGCCGGTTATACTGGACAGGGCGGAATTATTGGCTACTCTGTTGCCATTGGTTATCAGGCAGGGCAGACTGGTCAGAGTTATTATTCAGTTGCAATGGGTTATCAAGCGGGTTCGTCTGGACAAAGTAACCGAGCAGTTGCTATTGGTTCAAGTGCTGGACGTACTGGCCAACAAAACAATACAGTCGCCATCGGAAATAATGCAGGAGAATCCACACAAAATAGTTATTCAGTCGCTATCGGAGATAGTGCTGGACGTAATACACAAAATGTTTATGCAGTCGCTATCGGATATGGTGCAGGATATTCTACACAAGGTAATTTTTCAGTCGCTATCGGAAGAGAAGCAGGGTATACCACACAAGGTATTTCTGCAGTCGCTATTGGAAACCAGGCAGGACAGTTTACACAAAATACTTATGCAGTCGCTATTGGAAGAGAAGCACAGAAAACTAGTGGTGGAACAGGTTCTATTGCTATCGGTTATCAAGCCGGTTATACAGGACAGGGTGGAAACACCGGCTATGCAGTGGCCATCGGTTATCAGGCAGGTGTTACAGCCCAAGGTGAGTATGCTGTTGCAATGGGTTATTTAGCCGGGTCTACTGGACAAGGTAATTCTGCAGTCGCTATTGGAAATCAAGCACAGCGTTCTAGTGGTACAACTGGCTCTATTGCTATTGGTTATCAAGCCGGTTATACAGGACAGGGTGGAAACGTCGGCTACTCTGTTGCAGTCGGTTATCAGGCGGGGTCTACTGGCCAAGGTGAGTATGCAGTTGCAATGGGTTATCAAGCAGGAGCAAGTGGCCAACAAAGTTATTCAGTCGCGATGGGTTATCAGGCAGGATATTCTGGACAAAGTATTAATGCAGTCGCTATAGGACGTTTGGCAGGATATTCCACACAAAACAGTTCTGCAGTTGCGATTGGACAAAATGCTGGATATTCTGGACAAAGTAGTTTTGCAGTTGCTATCGGACCAGGTACAGGAGAAAATACACAAAGTATTAATGCAGTTGCTATTGGATCGAGTGCAGGATCTAATAAACAAGGTGTAAATGCAGTCGCTATCGGATATAGTACAGGACTGACAACACAAGGTTCTAATACAGTTGCTATCGGAACTTCAGCAGGAGCGGGTAGACAAAGTGATAATGCAGTCGCTATCGGATACTATGCAGGAGCTTCTACACAAGGTGATAATGCAGTAGCTATCGGACACAGTGCAGGACAAAATACACAAGGTGATTATGCAGTTGCTATCGGACCCGGTGCAGGATATGATACACAAAGAACTCTGGCAGTCGCTATCGGAAATGACGCACAGAAAACTAGTTGTGCAACCGGTTCTATTGCTATCGGTTATCGGGCCGGTTATACAGCACAGGGTGGAAATACTGGATATTCAGTTGCCGTCGGTTATCAGGCAGGACAGACTGGCCAAGGTGAGTATGCAATTGCCATGGGTTATCTTGCAGGATCCACTGCACAAAAGTCTAATGCAGTCGCTATTGGAAATCAAGCACAGTTCAATAATGGCTCAACCGGTTCTATTGCTATCGGTTATCAAGCCGGTTATACAGGACAGGGTGGAACCGTGGGCTACTCTGTTGCCATCGGTTATCAGGCAGGGCAGACTGGCCAACGCGAGTATTCAGTCGCGATGGGTTATCAAGCGGGAGCAAGTGGCCAACAAAGTTATGCAGTTGCTATCGGAAACTGGGCAGGACGAACTTCACAAAGTAGTGGTGCTGTTGCCATCGGTTATCAGGCAGGGCAGACTGGCCAAAGTGTTTATTCAGTGGCCATGGGTTAT